>Ga0099826_10001767_pt1 | contig 13378 bp, 9 predicted proteins | sample Mtrugardesep15_FD_76830 | JGI IMG/M metagenome (GOLD analysis project Ga0099826, IMG submission 76830) | Root nodule microbial communities of legume samples collected from California, USA - M. trunc garden sep15 | ecosystem: Host-associated > Plants > Roots > Nodule | place: USA: California... | reverse complement strand
TTTAAAAACTGTTTATACAATTATATTAAATTTAGCAATCCAATCGTACAAAAGTATATGAATAATTTCAACATAAGTTCAAATAATTATAAAAAATGAGAATTTGATGGCTAATGTTAAATGCAATTAAAAGGATAGTTTTGTCATTACCCATTCAAAATCAATTTTAATTCAAGTTATCCAAACAACATCAATTCATAAGAATCACTTTTATATGAATGTATCCAATCATAAACCAATTCACATTAAACTCACTTTTAACCAAAATCAATTCTTTCAAACTCAATTATATCAAAATCAATTCTCGCTGCCGCCAAACCAAACACAAACTAAAATTATCCAAACATAATAAAATCAATTTTTACTAAAACTGTTAACTCCCAACACTTTTTTTTTTTGTGAAACATATTCATCACTTTTAGAGCAAAAATATTTCATAGAGAATTATATATTGAATGGGAATTGTTCAAATGATTGAGAATCTACGTAGCCAACTTGCTTGATAATTCAGATTTCAGAATAATTCCAATCTCATAATCACCACTAACTGAGTAGATACAACTTCATACAAGGTCTTTGGATGCAACTTGTGTGTGGGAAAAAATCACCACTTGATGTGAGACAACATGTCATCTCATTACGGTCGTTTGGAACATTATCCTATAGAGATATAGGTACAAATCGAAAAATGAAAACATGGTTTGTCCAATAAAGATTCAAATAAGTCTACGATGTAAGTCCTAACTCAACTGGTAAAATGTCGAAATTGTTAGGCCGGATGCTATGATCAGGGTTCAAACCCCAGTACCTCCACTTGTGCGTGTGAGTTTATAATTGCTTTATCATTTCGTCTATCTACCAAAAAAAAAAAGATTCAAATAATGATGGGCATGTATAGATTTTGAGAGAGAAAGATAAACGAGACAACGAAATCATAGATGTGAAATAATAGTGATGTGATAAAACGAAAAAATTATAGATAAAATAGAGTGTTGAATAAGTGTTTAAAAAATTGGTGTATTGTAAAGACATTGTCAACCTAAACTTTTGTTTGAAAAATATGACGAATGCTAACAAGTGTTTTAAAGACTTTTTTTTGAGAGATAGAGACTCTACTTTTCATGATAAATTATATTTACTAAATGGAGAATAAATATTTAGAAATTTTAAACCATTCATTAACGCACTCATTAGCAAATAGTACAAATGCTAACATGTGCTTTTTGAAAAGAAAAAAAAGTCTTTACAAAATGTGTTTTTGAAAAATTTGCTACTAAACTAAATAGTGCATTGAAAGTTGTATATTTAATTTCTATGTAAGTACAAAATGTTTAAATCGTCTTAAAAATAAAATATCTATTTTTTATTTCCTGACAAATGTTTAAGTGCACATAATTGATATTATGTAAGTACAACTCAATTGTTAGTTGTTAGAATGTTGAAATGTAGGGGACGAAGCGAGATTTAAAATTTCCCATATTTTCCACTTAGGGTCTATTTGATTTGTAAAATGTAAGTATTAGACATAACAACACAACGCATGATAAACTTTTAAAGTATTGAACAACTTTTTGGTCTTGTACAATGTTTTGAGGACAAAAGATTATTTTGATAATTTAGACATTTTGTAATTGAGACAAAAAGTTGGGTTGTAAATTAGTGATGGACAAGAATTTTAATTTTTGTTCAATCTCCTCCCCACCAATTTGTCCAGTCCCAAAAACAATTTTCAAATCAAATACAACATAATTGAAGTTGTCATATGTCCAATCATTTATTTTTTAACAAGTCCAACGAAACTTTTGAGTATTTACAACAAATGACATCCAATTCAGTACTTAAATATATCTCACATATACACATCACTTATTTATGATTTTTAATAGTAGTATCTACTCGAATTCAATCCTCTAATTCAGCACCTCACATAAATTTCATAAATATTTATCAATAATTTTATATGACTATATTTCAATATTCCAATATTAAAAAAACACGGGTCCCACTTAAGATTAAGATGCTTTATTGAGACTTTTATCTCATTAGGTACTCAATAATATTTCCTCAGTGATGATACCTCATAGGTATCAAGTCCTAAATGAAGAGATCCTTCGTTGGAATGGTCTTAAAATATTATATTTTCCTAGGTACTTTAACAGTACATATCCCTTAGGAGTAGCACATTCTCTTGGAACAATCAATCATTAGCACCAAAGAATCCAAATCTCAAAAAATTTCAAATATAGTAAACGTGGAACATGCTCTTATTCTGAAGAATTTCAATCATATGCAGAATGGCAAACCAAGAAAATCTCCCTCTGTATGAAAAAATATGGATCAAACGAACATTTCAAAGAGCAATAGATATCTTGATTTTACTCCTCCTATTCTCTCTTCTTTGTTACCGTATCAACAACACCTTGACAATTCCATGGTTTCTTGCTTTCTCATGTGAATCTTGGTTCACATATACTTGGATTATTCTTCTCAATACCAAATGGAGTCCTGCTGTTAACAAAACGTATCCAAACCGTCTCCTTCAACGGTATGTAATATAAACTGTCGCGTCGCGATATTTGATATTATTATGAATTGCTAACAAATGTATGTAATTGATTGATGTGACACAATCAATAGTTTTAGCGACATCAAGATTGATATCAAGAATCTTGATGTCACAGTTTATATGTCACGGTTTAAGCATTTTTTTTAATTATACTGACATCAGTTTTGTATAACAATTCTACTGTGTTATTTTAACAATTTGAACGTTGGATTTTTGAGAATTTTTTGGTTTAATAGATATACCATGATCGAAGAATTTCGTAAAAAAAAATTTGAGAGAAAGAATTTCGTAGATGATAAATAGATATACCATGATCGAAGCTTATTTATCACCAAAGTGACATCATTGATCATTAATTTAACTACGTACAGTTAGTTGAAAACCTGAAAATTATGGTTAACTATGTCCAAATTGGTGGTTAATGAGTTTTATATCCATTAACTTTAATCTGTATTAACCACTTAAAAAGTTGTCGCAAAAGTATTCTAAATTTGGTTGTAGAAAACCATTTCTCTTGCTAATTAGTATCTCAAGTCTTGTGCTAATTTTTTGTTATTTTTATCATAATAGAGTACATGAGCTTCCACGTGTGGATTTGTTTGTGACAACAGCAGATCCTGTACTTGAACCACCAATCATCACATTGAACACTGTTTTGTCTCTATTGGCTCTTGATTATCCAGCTAATAAGCTAGCTTGTTATGTTTCTGATGATGGCTGTTCTGTTTTTACCTTTTATGGTCTTTTGGAAGCTTCTAAATTTGCTAAGGTTTGGGTACCTTTCTGTAAGAAGTATGACATACAAGTTAGAGCACCTTTTAGATATTTCTCTCAAGTTACCAAAAGTGATGATTTAACAGAATTTAAACAGGAATGGTTAAAAATGAAGGTAAGTAAAATAATATTACACTTCAGTTATTGATACATGTTGTGAGATAAGTATCCAAGTCTATACTATAGCTTTCAATGTGAACCGATGATGGTTCGTCTTTTTGAGTTTTTTGTAGGATATGTATGACAATCTTAGCCAACAAATTGAAGATGTGACCCAAAATCCAATTTCATTCCAATTTGAGGGAGAATTTGCAGTGTTCTTAAATACAGAAAAAAGAAATCATCCAAGTATAGTTAAGGTAATAAATAGTGCAGTAAAAATATTAAATGTATCTATAGAGTATATCTTTTCCTTGTTTTATAAGTCTTAAACAAGTTTTAGCTGGTAGAAAATTTAATTTAATATTGCACACATCCTAAATTCTTGCATTCTAAAATGTTTGAGTATTCGTGTCATCTCAATTGGTTCATTCCTATTCGATATGAAACTAACTGGCTCACGCCTGAATTCTAACGAAACAAAAAATACTTGCATTATGCGTTGACAGGTTATATTGGATGGTCTTTCTGATGGATTGCCTCACTTAATCTACATATCCAGAGAGAAGAGACCAAAGTTTGACCACAATTACAAAGCCGGAGCAATGAATGTGTTGGTAATTTCGCTGACTAATATTTTGTTCTGCGAAAGTCTAATTCTTATGTTTCGGAGACTCATTCTCGTCTTTCTTAATTGAAATTTGCAGACAAGAGTCTCTGGATTGATGACCAATGCTCCATTTATGTTGAACGTAGACTGTGACATGGTTGTGAACAATCCCAAGATTATGCAACATGCTATTTGCATTTTGATGGATTCTAAGAGTGGAAAAGATGTTGCTTTTGTTCAATGTTTTCAAAAGTTTTACGATGGAATAAAAGAGGACCCTTTTGGAAATCAATGGGTGGCTGCATTTGAGGTTTATTTTCAACTTCAAATGCATCTTTCACTTTACTACATACCTCTTATAAATTTGTGTTTATAAACAAATTTTGTTTTGTTTTTTGCAGTACATGATAGGGGGTATGGCAGGACTTCAAGGACCATACTATGGAGGATCAAACACCTTCCACAGAAGATATGCTATTTACGGTTTTTATCCTAATGAAATACAATACGGAAATAAAGGTCTTGCTCTCATAAGAAATTCACTTATTCATTGTATATCTTTATTTTATCAGAATCTTAAATGAACACAATTGATAAAAATATGGTGTCCCTTTTTTAACTTTTTAATTTTGGTGCGTAATCTGTGTACGTTGTAAAAGATGAAAAAGTAAGTGACAGATAGAGATAGAGCGGTGTCACATATGGTGTCAAACTCGTGTTCTCTCGAATGATTTGTCCTTAACTAGAACCCGTTAACAACTTAAGCTCAATCACTTGCTTAAATTACAATATGCTTGAGTTATTATATGAGGATAGTATTAGTTGATTCCTGTATGATACTAAAAAACTCACTATTTTGTATCTTTACTAGGAAAATTAACTGAGAATATGCTAATACAACAATTTGGAAGCTCAAAGAAGTTTGTAAAATCCGCAACACAAGTTATGGAAGGGAGTGATTATTCTACTAATGGTATTAGTACTTCCAATCTTATAGAGGAAGCAATCAAAGTATCTGATTGTGGATACGAAGATGGCACTTCTTGGGGTAAACAGGTACATTTTTCAGTATTTGCAAAATATAAATTTTGTTAATAAGCCTTAGAATATGAAATCACACAAATTTTAAAAAAAAGCATATGAAACTTGATTATCTTTTGATACTTCAGATGGGCTGGTTATATGGATCAATATCAGAAGATGTACCAACTGGATTGAATATGCAAAGAAAAGGTTGGAGATCAGAATGTTGTACACCCGAGCCAACCGCGTTTACAGGCTGTGCTCCCAGAGGATTACTCACTACAATGATCCAACAAAAGAGATGGTCTTCAGGCCTCACTGTTGTCTTCTTTAGCAAGCATTCTCCTGTTATGGGCACCGTCTTTGGTAAAATTCAATTCAGGGCAGGCTTGTCTTATTGTTGGCTTACCAATTGGGGTTTGCGTTCGGTATTTGAAGTTTCTTATGCAGCCCTTGTTGCATATTGCATAATCACCAACACCAGTATTTTTCCTGAGGTTAGATGTTCACATTCAATTTCTACTGCCAAGGTTAAATTAAACACTGAGGTTAACAACTGTATGCACTGACAGTATAAAAAAAATTACACGTGCATTTAATCATAATCCACCATTTACTCATAAAATCAGTTGTTTGTTAAATGTACCTAGTTGCAAGCTGGTTACAGTGAGTGTAGAATACATTTTATTTAGTGATCCTAAGTAACTGATCTTAACCAACTTGCAAGTTGCAACTAATTATAACCAATCTCCAACTAATTACGAAATAATATAACAACGGTAGTGTTGAGTAACAAGAAAGCTCATGGAAAGTGATAGAAAATAAGAGGAAAAGAGAGAATGTAGAAGCGAGAAAATAGATTTCATATTCAATTACTTGAGAATGAAGTCATTACAAGTATTTATAGAGTTTCTATTGATAGGCTACACTAAGCTACTGTATACTCTATCTCATAGGATTGCATCTTACTCCATAACAAACTCAGAAGTTAGTTACAACCGTTTTCCTTCATTAGAACTTGAGATAGCTTGTGTTGCAAGTAATTGTGGCACAGTGTTCTTCTTCTTTGTTTGCCGGCAAGCTTGATTCTAAATCCTTGATGTTATGCTTTAATAGTTAGTATTGTGATATATAATTAAATGCACATGTAAAACTTATTTGTCGTGTATAGCCGTTAAACTCTCGACGAAAGTTTTCATTGATTATGAGCTTAATATGCTACTTTTTGTCTCCTTTTCACACTGTCAAAACGCGAAAAAACGAAAACTCCATGGAAAAGGGGACTTTCATATTGGATCCAACGTCCTTATGAAATCCCTCACGCTTAGTTTATTTTATGACATTTATTTTAATTTCTCGCGCTATATTTTTATTTCCATCTTATTCCAGGGAGCTGGGCTATGGATTCCTTTGACTCTTTTTGTGACCTATACTATGCATACTCTACAAGAGTATAAATTAAAAGGATTTTCATTAAGATATTGGTGGAACAACCAAAGAATGGTTACAATAAGATCAACAAGTGTATGGTTTATAGGATTTTTGAGTGCCATGCTTAAGCTCATGGGGATATCTGATACAATCTTTGAAGTAACACAAAAGGAAAGTCCAACTTCTATTGTTGCCGAAGATGATCCAAATGCTGGTAGGTTCACATTTGATGAGTCCCCAACTTTTGTGGTTGGCACAACCATTTTGCTTGTGCAGTTGACGGCACTTGTTACTAAGATTTTGGGGGTGCAATTAGCAGCTCATAGTGGGAATGAGTGTGGAATAGGTGAATTGATGTGTAGTGTATATCTAGTGGCATGTTACTGGCCATTTCTGAAAGGGTTGTTTTCTAGGGGTGAATATGGGATTCCCTTATCTACCATTTTCAAGTCAGCACTTCTTGCTTTAATTTTTGTTCACTTTTGTAGAATTGCTGTTGTAAGTTGATAGTAAATATGGGGTAAATATGTAGAATTTGTGCATTTTTGTGCACTTTTAATGGATTTGTATGTACATCTATGTACAGTTTGTTCTATTTTTTCTAATTGACTCGTGTACTTTTTATATATTACTCTATCCGTCTTTAAATAAGTGTGACAACTCAAATGAATTAAACTACTAGACACAAAATGTGTAGCACCGTAGGTAACTATTGAATTTAAATGTGTAACACCTTAGTATTTCATTGCTAATCTATCATATTAGAAGTGTTTGATAATATGCAATAGGCATTTGGCTTGTTTGCAATGACTAGTGATGAAGATGATTCTCTACAATGTTTGGTGTCTAATTGAATTGACAAAATTATTTTTATTAGGCTATGTAATTGAAAGGAAAAAAGATGTACAGCAGATAAAAAGGATGGGAAATATGAGAAGGATTTCAGAACATGGGATGTTAATAATTCGAAGATTCTTACTTGTATAAAATGTTGTTACATATTTCTTTCCTAATTTTTTGTTGTTTCTTTATATTTGTAGAAAATGGCCGTGTATCTTATCTTATCTATAAAAGGATTTAAGTTTCTTAGACAACTTTTTGGAAGCAAAAAAGTTTTTGCACATTTCCTTTTCGTTGTTTCTCTATTTTTTTAGAAAAAGATCACGTATCTTATCTTATTTATAAAAGTTCTTAAGTCTCTTAAACAACATTTTCGAACCAAAAAAGTTGTTGCACATTTTCTTCCTAATTTTTTGTTGTTTCTTTATATTTTTAAAAAATGATCGTGTATCTTATATATAAAAGTTCTTTAAATCTCTTAAGCAAATTTTTGGAGGCAAGATGGTTGTTACAAATTTCCTAATTTTTTGCCTTTTATTCTTTTTTGAAAGAATAATTTTACCTATCTATCTTATATATAAAAGTTGGTAAGTCTCTTAACCAATTTTTCAGATCTATAAATAGGGTTAATATTGTAATTTTATATTTATTTTAGAAAATTTAACCTAAATTGACTATCATAGATAAATTTGAAAATTGTTCTTTAAGAGGTAATTACATTCGTTGATGTATTTGTTTTTTATTAGATTTGTATTTTTGAATCTATTATATTGTAATAGACTCAACAAGAGATTTTAAATAATTCTTATCAACAATTTCTCTGATGTGATAAGCCTTAGAAGCATTGAGGGAGGAATTTAATGGGATGTCAGAGACTTGAAGACAAACCTTAGAAGCGTATGACTTTCGAATGAGTAGAAGCAAGACAGAGTATGTGTAATCTAATTTTAGCGAAAGGTGAAGTACTATAATGACGAAAAAATAAAAGCAGATGTAAATCATCGTATTCAAGTTGGATGATTGAAATGGAGAAGAGTCTCAAGTGTTTTATGTGGTACTAAAGTACCATTCAAGTTGAAGGAAAAAAATATGATGCAGTTGTCATATCAACAATGTATTATGGAACAAAGTGTTGGACGGTTAAGAACCATCACAAGAGTAAAGTAAGTGTAGTGAAAATGTAGATGTTATGTTGGATGTGTGGTAAGACTAGATGAGATAAGATTAGAAATGACAACATTATAGAGATAGTTGGAGCAGCACCTATAGCATAAAATATTGTGGAAGTGGTTTAAACATGTAGAGAGAAGTCCTGTAGATTCTGTAATAAGAAGTGTGGATCAAATAGAAGATAAAAAGATTACAAGAGAGGTATAAAAAGACCTAGAAAAATTATAAAACAAACTATTAGGACAAATTTATATATAAAAGAGTTAGATCTAAATATGGTTTATGATAAAACAATATGACGTATTTCGTTCCATATAGTCGACCCGACTTAGTGGAATAATGTTTGGTTGTAGTTGTTGTTTTTGTGTCGTTGTCTTTTAAAAGTATTAACTCATGCAAAACAACAATTATTATAACATTTCATGCTCGACTACCACATTCCACATACTAGTTAAAAAAAAATCATTTACCTATTCATTTAAAGACCAATATATCAGTAAATATCTAACTTTCGAGTGGATCATAAAAATTGTCTATTTATAGAGACAAACAAATTTTTTTTTAAATTTAAAATAAAATATATGCTAAACAAGTTTTCTTTTCTTACTCCCTCAAAAAAAAAGTTTTCTTTTCTTACGTTTTCAAAATATTTTTCGAAAATAAATATACCAGACAACTTTTTTCATTTTCTCTTCTGAAAAACAGTTTTAAAACATGAGACCACCAAACAATTTTATTTTTTTGTTTTCTTTTTTAAAACGCTTTTTGAAAATTGATTTAGAAAATAAAATTATAAATTATAAATCAAACTCGTTCAATCGGGCCCTTGATTTTTTTTTTGATCTAGTCTTTTTGTTCTTTTTAGGGGAGGGATTTTTAATCAATTATTAAATTCCCTTAAAAAAAATCCTAAAATACATTGTTTCAATTGGTTTTTATGGAAAAAATGCGGTGGTCCAATTAAAAAAATTGGGCTACTTCAAACTCACACACAAGTGTAATGTATTTAGTTTTAACTCAAATGAAGCGTCTAACTTAATAATATCTACGTAATCAGTTGAATTAGACTTTAAAAGACTTTTTTTTTTTTCATGTTGATTGCCGTTAGAACAAAGATATTTCGAAGAGTATATGTTGATTGGTAATTGTACAAATGATGATTGAGAACCAACATAAGCTAACTTGCTTGACATGATTAATAATAACTGTCCAAGCACTTTATCTCCACCATTTGAACATATACAGCCGCATATTAGTCATAGTCTTAAGATGGGATATTGAACGGGAAGTGTTCTAGCACTTCTCTCTAGTGATTAAGACACTTTATTCCAACATACTCACACATTTGAGAAAGAGAAAAGATAAAAAGAGAAAAACAATAAATTAATGTTTTTAAAATAATTATAAAAAAATTATATTTGTACACTTTAAACCACGTGTCAAATATTATGACTATTTGAGTTTCACATAATTCAAATGATTAACATTAACGTACCCAGTAAAATTTTTAAAAATATCCCATACAATTCAAAGTGAGTTCGGATTTCATAATCTAAACTATGGGTGTGTTTGGTTCAGCTTTGGATAGAATTGATTCTAATATAATTGATTTTGTCAGAATTGATTTTAAGAGAATTGATTTATATTTTGATACAATAACGTAGAATTGATTAAACAAAATGAATGTTGTTTGGATAGTTTTGATCAAAATTGATTTTGAATGTATAATTACTGAAATGGACATAGCTAAATAAAAATAAATGGACATAATAGATGAATGTATGTGCAGATCAATACTAAATGTATATATATTATTTAATATAAATAAATAATTTTTCCTGTATATTAATTTAAAAAATAATAAATACGATCGTTAAACCAAAATTTTTTGATAAAATATTTGTTCTATGTATTTTATATTTTTTGATAAAATATATTTAAGTTAAATAATAATAGAGTTTTTTTTAAAGAAAGTAATAATAGAGATGGTTGACAAAAATGATAAAATGTAGCGTAAAAGAATAAAAAATGCAACAAATCTGAACGGAAATACCTTAAAAAAAAAAACCAAAACTTGGTAACTCATGTTCATAAATATTTTAAAGGGCTAATTTGGTTCGTTAAATTTTTTGATTAAATTTGGTTCCTCAAATTAAATACAAAAAAAAATTGATAAAAGACAATAAAGGAAAATAATGGGTTGTAATAAATAAAATATAAAATTTAATGGAGAATTGATTCTAGTTAACTCAAAAGTTAGGAATTGTAGCTTCATCTAGAATTGCTTTTGAAGGATAGAAGCAATTCTGAAAAGTTAAACCAAACATGATTGACAACTCAATTTTCACTTTTAAGGTGTTGTAGAAGTGCTTCTTGCAGGAAAGAAGCTAAACCAAACACACACTATATTTATGTATAATCAACAATCATAATCTCTCTCATTTCAACAATTTTAAATTTTACTTTTAAAAACAACCAAAAAACCAAGTAAAAAATGATAAAAATCTATCAAATAAAATCATAAAAACACAAAGATATGAGTTAGAAAGATTAATATTGTCCTTAAAATGACTATCCATGTTACAAACATGTTCAGATTTGGTGCTGGTGCAATTTGGATTATGTAATCCGAACTCCATCAGCACCATGAAAAAAAGGATGTTTATGGGGTGTTCGGATTCTATAATCCGAAAAAAATCAAATAGTGTGCCCTAGTTTTTTCGGATTATAAAATCCAAATTGGTGAAAAACTCATTTTTTTCACCCTAGGGTGGGAAAACTCAAATTCGGATTATATAATCCGAAGGGTATTTTGGGGAAAAAAATAGGGCGCGCGAGAAACGCATAGGGTTGAAAAGTTAATAGTCAATGATTAATTTTCGCGGTTGCGTATGATGGATATCGGTTTGAATCCAAAATATTGTGAAAGATATGAGCTCAAGTTATGATCCAAGCCCAAGAATGGAATTAGCGCAAATGATGATTCAGGCCAATATTGTGATTGGTAAAGCCACTTTTGTAGCAAGACACATGTCCATGGTGCATGAGAGACAAGTTGTATTTCTCATGTAATGCATGGCGGCAAAGTGGATGGTTGCATGCATTGACATGTTGCAAGATGCATGAGATGCAAGTGACAAGTTGCACACTTGGAGTTTGCATGGAAGACAAATGGTTTGTTGGATGTAAGGAACTAAGGCTTAACTCTCTTATAAATAGCAAGTTCATTTGCACAATTTCATCATCCCATCATATCTCATCTCATCTCATCAAGTAGTAACACAACAACAAGATTAGAGCTTGTTGAGAGTGAGAGAAAAAATATAGAGAGGAAATATAGTTTCTCCTGTGAGGTTTCTCCTAGTGTTAGTATTCTCCTATTTCAAGAGAGAGGGTAAGTTGTCTCTCTTTGTATTTAGAGAGATGTCTTGTAATTTCTCCTAGTTGTCTCTCTTTGTCTTGTAATTTCTTGCATTTAGTGAAAGTTCTCTAGTCTTGCCACGTGGTTGTTTCCTCTTATCTGTTGAGGGGTTTCCACGTAAATTTTGTTTGTTCAGTTTCTCTTTTCTCATCTTTTATTTTAGTTGTGTGATAATATTTTATTACTCTGCTCAATTCCTCTTTTCTCATCTCTTATTTTAATTGAACACACAAAATTTACATGAAAACCACTCAACAAAAACCACGGGGCAAGAGAGAGGGTAATTTGTCTCTCCTTATATTTGAGAGATGTCTTGTAATTTCTTCCATTTAATGAAAGTTCTCTACTCTTATCCGTGGTTTTTTCCCCTTATATATTGAGGGGCTTCCACATAAATTTTGTATGTTTAGTTCCTCTTTTTACATATCTTATTTTAACTACGTAGTATTTTGTTACTATGGGATCAAAAAAAATTATCTCTTATTTTAGCTGCATTATATTTTGTTACTATGGGATCCAAGAAATACTTATGACTATGTACTACTCTCTTACATGTCATTTCATTGGGAGATTGGTCATTTGAAAATGTATTCTGCAGAGGCCTATATAGTACAAAACCAGAGAAAAAAATTTAAGTCGGTACGGTCGATAAAGATTCAATTAATATTATTTTTCTGAAACAATTCAATTAATATCTTATGAGCATGATATCTGCTAAAAAAAAAGAGTATACAATATTCTACCCAAAAAATAAAATACACAATAAAGAGAATAACGGAATAATGGATTAAAATATTATTTTATCCTATGATTAAGAAAGGAGTATATATAGCAGTAGCACACTTCTCTGTTCTCCAAAGATAATAATCTTGCTCTTATTCTACTTTGCTTTCTATCATTTGCAGAATGGTCAACCAAGAAAATCTTCATCTCTATGAAAAAGTATGGATTAAACGCACACTTCAAAGAGCAATAGACCTCTTGATTTTACTACTTTTATTTTCTCTTCTTTGTTACCGTCTTTTCTTCATCATCAACAACACCTTCACACTTCCATGGTTTCTTGCTTTCTCATGTGAATCTTGGTTCACTTATACTTGGATTGTTCTTCTCAATACCAAATGGAGTCCTGCTGTTACCAAAACATATCCAAATCGTCTACTTCAACGGTAAGTAAGCTTCGCGATATTTTATATTCGTATAAGTTACTGTCAAATGTATGTAATTGATTGATGCAACTCCATCAAGAGTTGCAGTGACGTCAAGATTGATATCAAAATTAATCTTGATGTTGCAGTTTATGCCGCGGTCGCGGTTAACAATATTTCCATGAAGTCAAGCACTGATTTCATATTGCTAATTATTTTTTGTTATATGAACAACTAAATCTACACAACTTTCGTTACAACTTGACAAGTGTTCAGTTTAAGAATGTAGTTAAGAA
>Ga0099826_10001766_pt1 | contig 13379 bp, 9 predicted proteins | sample Mtrugardesep15_FD_76830 | JGI IMG/M metagenome (GOLD analysis project Ga0099826, IMG submission 76830) | Root nodule microbial communities of legume samples collected from California, USA - M. trunc garden sep15 | ecosystem: Host-associated > Plants > Roots > Nodule | place: USA: California... | reverse complement strand
TTTTTTTTTTTTTTTTTTTTTTTTTGTGTGTACTATGATGACAATGAGGTTTGAATCTAGACATGAGACAAGCTTAATTATGTGTTTGGATCAACTTTTTGCCGCAGCCATGCATTTAGCACCATTTTGCTGTGAAAATGAGAAGATAACATTTGTTGCTTCGAAAAAACGTGCACCTAGGGACTTGGTTGACGCGGAAACAAACACATGCTAAATTAGGCCAACTAACTTCTAACTAATCTAACTAACATGAACTAATTTTTCTATCTCTAATACAAGATCCTCAACCATATTAAATTGAGATGCTATTAGGAATCCCTATGCCAGTTCGTCCTCCTTCACTGGACCATACATGTTGCTTAGTTTCTCATCATTGTTCATTATTGCAATCCTTTTCTCAATTTCTGCAAGTTTATTGTCAAACTTCTCAAAAGCCTCCAATGCCTTTACATTAGATGTCAAATGTTGAGTCTCTCCCAGACAAGATTTTCACAAGTGAAATGTCAAGTACAGCTTGAAACTGTGAAGTACTTGTCTTCAAAGAAGCCTTGTCAGGATTTTCCACAAGGGAAAAATTGTATTCTTCAGTCCTTTTTTCAGGCACGAGGTCGCCGACTCAGAGAAGAACTACTTGGTGGATAGACTCCATATGGGATAATATCCAAAGTTGACAACAACATGGAGAGTTGAAGCAATCCATATAATAATAGTGCAAGTTTCAATAAGATCTTCAAGACTATGCATCTTTGGCCACCAAGGTCATCTTTCTTGTCCCCATGAACATGATCCTTTTCCATCATTTCCTTCCACCATGATTAGACTTATAAGTCTTTTTCCATTGCGTCATCATCTTTGTAGTAAATGTAGCAGAAGTACTCAACCCATGTCTTGATGGCAAACCAAATCTCTAGTCCATCAACCTTATAAGGGTAATCCTCTATTAATATAAGACTGTTTGGGGGAAGTTAAGGCCTTAACAACCACAACTGTCGGGCACAATGGGTCCTTATCGGAATCAATGTTGTTCGTTTCATCGAACAAAGGGACATGATACTGAAGATTTTTTGCTGAACAAGGACATGATACTCAAGATTGTTTCCAACTCGAGGGAAATCGAGGGACTGATTCAGAGGTATCTAAAAAAATACATACAAAAGGGATTAAGCATAAATTTCGACTCTTTTCAAGAGGGATCGAGCATAAATTTTGGATGACTCCCCAAGAGGGATCGAGCACAAATTCAGAATCTCCCAAGAGAGACTGAGCACAATTGTTGATATTTTCCTTAGAAAAGGATCAAGCACAAATATATAAGGCCGTCTTTACTCCTCCATATCTTGTTAGAAAGCACATATATACGACAAGTTTAAACACAAATGAAAGAGAAGAATAAAATGAAATTCCCGGAAGTTGTTTAATAAATTAAGAGAAAAACGAAGATGCAAAGTTAATAGAACATATGAATAAAGGATTCGGATGAAGGAGAAATCAAGAGAACAATGAAGATGCAATATTTGTAAAGGATTCAAATAAAGACAATTCAAATCATTACAAAGTTTAAGTACAGAGCAAAATCAACGATTCACTACAATAATCCAAACATAAGGGATCACATATCCTCACTAAGTCTATCTCTGCTTGATCGACGTATCAAAACTGTCTTGAAACTTCAGTGTTGTGTCCAACATCAAGTTGTGAATCTTCAAATCCTTCTCTTTGGTGGCAGCATCTAGGCTCTATTGCAACTTAGGAATTTACCCCATGTTGTTGTTATTCGTCTCTAAGTTCTTTAAGATAGGTTCCCTATCAAACTATTATAGATAATTCTTGATATAAATTATAAAATTAGTTTTTTATGTTGGAAAATCCGTGATATTACTCTGTTTCGTGCAACCCTATTGCCCTCTCTGTTTGGCATCACAAACCCAACACCCCAAAGAGTTTCGTCGTAGCTTCTCATTTGCATTCCTAAGGGTATCACAGCTCTCTCTGTTGATATCTCGTGCGAGAGGGCTTCGGCCTCAATGTTGCTCATATTCACTAGGGTTTAAGGTTCACTTCTACTACCATTTACCTCTTTGATCTATCGTATGGGTGAAAGCTAATTGTTTCACCTAATCGTTTGTGAAAGCTTTTTCCTCCCCCAACAATACACATAGGTTTATGCTTAATAAAATTTGGCAAATTTTCTTGTGTAATATTTAAATTTCTCTCTAAGTACAGCTCAAATATCATAGAACATTAAGAACTGGATGAGAATAAAAAATTGACCCCAAGATGGGTTAATGGAATATGATTAACACATGTACGATGAATCTATCTTTTTGTGTGAATACTTTCAAATTATTGTGGTCATGATTGACAATTTTTAATTTTTTATAAAAGAACTTGGATAGTGGGGTCCGCAGTTTGACAGATTACCTCAATAAACACCAACACTGAAATAGGAAGAAGCTTCTCCTTAGTAAAAAGACTTGAAATTCAATTGTACTACAACAACAACAACAGTTTCTTCTTCATTTTCTCAAACATAACAATGACGAACCACGAGGACATGGTGAATAACATTAATTCGATGCTCCAAAAAGCAGAACCACCGGTAACCAGCAAATGTTGCATCTACAAAGTACCATTTCCTATTCGCAGTCTCAACCAAGAAGCATACACCCCCAAAGTCATTTCCATTGGCCCTTTTCACCACAATCACCACCACCACCACCTCCAAAACATGGAACGTCACAAACTCATTTACTTCAAAGTTTTTCTCCAACGAACCCAGACAACTCTACACACCTTCATTCCCTCCATAGATTCTGTTATACCTAATTTTCGTAGCTGTTATTCTGAAACCCTAGACTTTACTCATGAGGAGCTTGTTCAATTAATCTTAATCGATTCTGGTTTCATAATTGAGCTTTTCTGGAGATCCTATTATGGTGAATGGTTTCAAGATGATGGGTTTCTCTTAAGACCTTGGTTAGCTTCTAATATAAGATTAGATCTGCTGTTACTTGAAAATCAATTACCATTTTTTGTTATTGAAGAAATTTACAATCTTTCATTTACTTCTACAAATTCTACTGTTCCTAAGACAAATATCCCTTCTTTTCTTAAACTCAGTTTTGATTATTTTGCTTATTACAATACATCAAACTTGGGTTTTGATAATGGTGATTTTAGTATAAGGCACTTCACTGATTTGATTAGGATATTTCATTTGCAACATCCTTTGCAAAGACGGCCACCTAGAATTGATGAACCGATGAAACATCTACAGAGTGCTACTGAGTTGTTAGATGCCGGGGTGAGGTTTAAAGTGAACACTAAAAGTGAGTGTTTACTTGATTTGAAGTTTTCGGGACGAATTCTTGAAATTCCTCAATTGAAAGTTGAGGATTGGACTGAAATTTTGTTTCGGAATATGGTTGCTTTGGAGCAATGTCACTACCCTGACGAGTCCTATATTACTGATTATGTCGCTGTTTTGGATTTCCTTATTAATACTGGCAAGGATGTGGATATACTTGTTCAGAAGAGAATACTGGTGAATTGGCTTGGGGATAGTGATTCTGTGGCTAACTTGTTTAATAGTCTTTGGAAAAATATTACACATTTGAATTTCAGTTCTCAGTACTCTATTCTATGTGAAGACTTGAATGGTTTTTGTAATGATCCTTGGCATAAATTGAAGGCGACTCTCAGGCGTGATTATTGCAATAGTCCTTGGCAAACTGCTGCTTCCATTGCTGGAATTTTACTACTTATTCTCTCTTTACTTCAATCAGTTTGTTCAGTGTTGCAAGTTGTACAACAATATAATGATTCATAGTAAGTTCAATCATTCTTGAGTTCATAATTATTGTTGCTACCAATTTAAGTGTTTCAATGGTTTCATTATTTTGCATGTTGTACTAGATTGAAATTGCAACTTCATATAAATAGACTTTACAACATGCAAAGTCTCTGCTCTTTGCACTGATTTTGGTTGTTAATGTTGGCAGAGAATTTGGTTTACATCAAAGAATTATATGGCATGATTGATGAAAACAAGACCACTTAATCTGCTAAGATGTACTATCAACTATGAGATTGGTTGATGTGGCATGCATCCATTTGGGTGATTTGGAAAGTTCGTAATGATAATTTTTAATAATCTTACCAAAGATCCGGGAGAAATTGTAGAGGAAATAAAGGTTCAATCTTGGCAATGGGTTTTATCTAGATTAATGAGTCCTCCTTGCCTCCTTTACGAGTGGAGCTGGAACCCCAGGGAGTATTTGCTTAGATAGCTGGGGCAGTTTTTGAGGTTCTAGGGACTTTTTTGGCTGTTCTTTTAGCAAACAGCTGCGGCTGCAGTTTCTTTTTTGCTGATCGGGTCTGTTGTTTTGACAGTTGGGTTTTTTTGGGTAGTGTTTTACAATCAGCCGCGGTCTGTTATTCTGTTTTGCTGTTGGCAGGTTTTTCTTTTGCTGGTTTTTGGTTTCTGCTAGCTGATCCTTTTGTATCTGTCTCCTTTTGTCCCCATTTTGTACATCTTATATAATTTTGGTGGTATTAATATATAAGCTGATTAAAAAAAAACAAAAAACAACTATGAGATTGGTTGCAGCTAACTGCTACAAGGTATCGAACACACATCTGCACATTTCTCCATCTTGTATAACAGAAGAGAAAATTTGGGAAAGAATATTTTCATTCGTAAATTTTACCAAAATTTTAAAATGATAAGATATTTGTGTAAATGGCTAGAAAAATATTAGGAAATAGTGGCAATTGGCCCCAAATAAGGTAAATATATGTTCTGGACTTCTGTTATTTAAAGATAACAAATTATTTGTAAAATAATTTATAACTTTTTTGCATTGTGTTTTCTTTTGTTTACATTGTGTTCTCTCTGCCAATGTATTTCAGATTCTAGTATATGCTAAACACATATTTTACTCATTGAGTTTATACAATCCAAAATATATCAATATAATTTATTCAGTGTGATTAACAACTGGTCTCACGGGGTTTAACACTGTTTGAATTGTATATCCCGAAAAATATATAGATGTTAAATGTGTATTTGGATTCTACATGCCGAACCAATATAAAACAACATTTTTTGTTGATTTGTTGGCAAAATACTTGGTCTTCTGTTATCAACAAAACAGCATTTTTTGTTGATTGCCACTCCATCATATTTTGGGTGTAAGATAAGTAGATAACTCCATCGAACCAAAAGTTGCATCTGAGGCCCAATCATAACTCTTGATTGTTGAGAATCCCAATTGGAATTTCCACCTGTCTGCCGCCTATCTTCATTGCTGCCTGGACCCACATAACGTTCCCCAAAATTCTCCTTGATTGTCGTTTTGGTTTTTACCATCATTTTCGATAAAAATTTTGCTCGTTCCCTTTTTCAATTGGTTGCTCATTACTGTCATTTACTGTCCTCAAACTCTTACACTCCCTCAAGCATTCCCATAAATGGACACATTTTGTCTACGTTCAAGATACTTAGAACGTTACAAGGTGGTGATTTCTGAAAATAAAATGATTAAATTTTCAGAAGACATGCTTATTGATCTAAAGTCATTGCGAGAGGTTGATGCGTTTGTTAAATTTGATCTCTCATATCCGAGATTTGAGATTAAGAATTATGGATATACTGCAGATGCTGTTGCCATGCAATTTAAAGATAACTCGGGAGATATCACTGACCCGAGGGATGTGTATTTTGCTTGCATTCTTTCTATGTTGGCCCATACAGACATGATCCCAGCTGATAAGGGTGATTTGGCAACAGTTGATAAAAACATTTCTGCTAAGATTTCAGATTTGACATTGTCAAATGGGAAGAACATGACAAATCTTGTGCTTAAGGTGGCCCTCCATGCTTTTTGTCATGATATAAGTGATGGAAGATTGAAATGTTACGATGCATTTACTAAGGTAAGTGGCAACTTTATCAGTGAAACAAGATTGGTTAACATCTGTAGGGCAATTCATGCTGCTGGTTCAGTTCAGAAAATCATGAACATGCTGACCTTGCGAGACATCAATGCTGAGAACAATGTATTTTCATACATGCTAGTAAGGTTATCCAGCCCTGCGTTGGTGAAGAAAGCTCTTTTACTCATGCCCTATAAAGTCATTTATGGGTTCTTTAACCCAGCAGCTATAAGAGCTTATAGGAATTTTGATCAAGCTGGTCTGGCTGCACAGATCGCTGCGGGTCCACTTCGTGTCTACTGTAAGGGAAATATCAATCCATTGACAATTGCTAATTATCCTGACGATATTAAGTTGTCTCAACTTGCCCCTATTTACAAAGCTCCATATGATGAGCCCACACTAAGACTTGTGAAGATCATACTTGATGAATATGGAATCCAGTATGGTAGATGGTATCAGGGTGCTAAGGCAGCAGCAATACAATCTCCAATTGATAACCGTTTCAGAGCTCTTGTTAAGAAAATCCGCGAAGTAGCTTAATGATCTTTTAAAAATGTTACACATTTGAATTTCAGTACTCATTACTCTATTCTGTGTGAAGACTTGAATGGTTATTGAGTGATCCTTAGCTTAAATTGAAGGCTACTCTCAGGCATGGTAATTGCACTAGTCCTTGGCAAACTGCTGCTTCTGTTGCTGGAATTTTACTACTTATTCTCTCTTTAATTCAATCAGTTTGTTCTGTCTTGCAAATGATGAAGCCATATAATGACACTCCTAGTGAGCTCAATCTTTGTCAAATTCATAACTTTTGTAATAATTATTACCGATTTATGTTGCTTCAATGGTTTCTTTGTTTTGTTTGTTGTTTTAGACAGAAACTGCAATTTCATACACAGAGATTTTGCATGAAGTACTTGTGGAATCCCAATAATTAATCAGTCACATCTTCACTCTAATATTCACATTCTCAACCAAGATGCATACACCCCCAAACTCATTTCCATTGGCCCCTTTCACCACCGTCACCAGTCACTTCCCACCTCCAAAACATGGAACATCTCAAACTCATTTACTTCAAATCTTTTCTCCAACGTGCTGAGGGAAGTTTAAACATGTTGTTCTGCTACATAGATTCTGTCTTATCTCAATTCAATCGCTCTTATTCCTAAACCCTACACTTTACTCATGATGAACTTGTTAAGTTAATCTTAATTGATTCCGGTTTCATAATTGAGCTTAAAACCTTTGTTAGACAGTACTATAAGATTAGATTTATTGTTACTTGAAAATCAGCTTCCCTATTTCGTTATTGAAAATATTTACATTCTTTCATTGACTTCTAACACTAAGTTTAAGATCCCTTCTTTTCTTAAACTTTCTTTATACTATTTTGATTATTTCAATAAATCAAAATTGGATTTTGATAATGGTGATATTAGTATAAGGCACTTCACTGATCTGATTAGGATATTTCATTTGCAACATCCTATTGAAAGGCGGCCGGGTAGAATCAACATTGACTTCGACGAATCTATGATATATCTACCCAGCACCAATGAGTTGTTAGAAGCTGGAGTTAGGTTTAAAGTGAACACTAAAAGTAAGTGTTTACTTGCTTGAAGTTTTCGGGACGAGTTCTTGAAATTCCTCAATTAAAAGTTGAGGATTGGACCGAAACTTTATTTCGGAATATGGTTGCTTTGGAGCAATGTCATTACCCTTATGATTCCTATATTTGTGATTATGTTGCTGTTTTGGATTACCTTATAAATACTGGTAGGGACGTGGATATACTTGTTCAGAGAGGAATACTTGATAATATGCTTGCAGACAGTGATTCTGTGGCTAACTTGTATAATGGTCTTTGGAAAAACGTTACACATTTGAATTTCAGTTCTCATTTCTGTATTGTTAGTAAAGACTTGAATGGTTTTTGCAATAATCCTTGGCATAAACTGAAGGCCACTCTCAGGCGTGATTATTGCAATACTCCTTGGCAAACTGCTGCTTCCATTGCTGGAATTTTACTACTTGTTCTCTCTTTACTTCAATCAGTTTATTCTGTCTTGCAAGTTGTACAGCAGTATAATGCCTCCTAGTAAGTAGTAAGTTCAACCATTGTTGAGTTCATGATTATTGATATTATCATCACCAATTTACCTTGTTTGTTCCAATGATTTCATTATCTTGTGTATTGTATTAAATTGAAATTTTAATATCATATAAATAGGTGTTTCGCGTGAAATAGTTATGAAATCCCCCAATAATTAACCAGGGGATCAATGACCTTACATGGCGGTAAGTCAAAAAAGATAAACCAATCAAATTACGGTAAAAGAACTCCAACTAGATAGAATGACGATGTGATTGATCCTGCAGCAATGCTTGCCGTAATAGATCTCCTTCATAACTTTTCTTATCTCTTTTTAAGGAAAATTATGTGTGAATTTAAGATATAGTAGTTCAAATTGAAATTTGATAGGATGTACAAAGTACAAACTACTAATGGTCTGCATCTTGTACTCGATCTTCATTTTGGTTTGGACTTTGGAAAGTGAATAACCGTTACAAGGTTCCCACTTGGATTTTTGTTATTTAAAGCAGCAAATTATTCAAAAAAAAATGTAACTTATAAATTTAAAACAACTAAATTTCTTATATTAAATATTATTTTTTCGTGAAAAAAGGGGCCTAAGCGCAAAGAAACAGATTACAGAGGAATAAGACAGTGATTACTAACTCTCAAAACATCACATATAGTGAAGCCTGCCCCAAGTCAGTGAGGGGATACTTATAAATCACATGAGAACCTCTTGAAGACAACCCTTATTTATTTGCGTAAATATTCGCCTCTATATACTTACTTATGACCGACAATGACAATAGGGAATCAAGTTGCAAAGGAATGACAATGATCAATCCACATTAACCTTTAAAACCAACCCACAACTTCGCCAAAACGGCATTGTAAGAGTTGGAGAAACCACATAGCGATCGTTTCGTATAATCCCAGACGAAACTTCCACAACTATCAGAGAGAGCACCACACTTAGAAGCACTATCATTGTTCAACTTCAGAGTTCAGACATCCTATACCAGGGGAACTCAGACTGATATTAACCAACCTGTTCTTCTCTACATGGCAAACGTGCAGCTTAGTGCCCTGATTGTAGCTAGTGACCAAATGATAAGCAAGATCCTAGGGTAGAGTTGGTTGAGCAAAGTTCTCAGCATGAATGTCTAAGCTCCTCCATCTAACCATCTTCATAACATATATCACGTTTTAGCTAATTTGAGTTATCATTAGTTCATTACCAGATACGGGATTTGAGAGATTATACATACCAATCCTGTAACTTGCCAAATAAAAAAACAACTTGATCGTGTTGTTGAACAAAATGGATCTGATAGTGTGATTGGCAAAATCTAGGAGTGCAGGTAGCTGCTCCAAGCTAGTGTCATTCTGCCACAAACCCAAACAAAAGAAATGCACACGTCATCCTAGGAGAAAACTGTGACAATTGCTCTTTAGGCACACAGTGATTGCTCGAACTACAGTTAACTGCCATTTGGCTCTTTTTAAATCGGTGCATTTGATTTAAAGTGTTCTCGAGAGGTAGTTAACTACTCTTCGGATTTCCTAGCTGCCTAAAGAGCAATTGTCAAACTTTGCTGGGTTGATTTGCTCGAAAATAAATCTTGTGGGCTGATTTTTAAAAATCTGTAGATTGATAAGTATGGTCTGCATATTTCACACACTTTTAAGTCCTCGTATATAGCATATTAAACTTCTTTTGTATTGCTTGACTGATCTGAACCCTGCCTTAGACAAATGTGCATAAACTGGGTTGTGTGTGTCTATATAACATATTTCCAATCTACTTGCATCTTTTCGCAATTTTTGTATTTTGAACAAATCTTGAGTTAAAAATAATTCCTCGCAGAAGAAAAAACTTGAGATAAAGATCTACGACACATCATATATCAAATTGAGATTAAAAAAAAAAAAAAATCAGGATGAGGGTACTGTCGGTCGATAACTATAGTTGCTAAGTTGTTGGTTAATAACTTGAGCTTTAAGCTCCAATTAAGATTAATCAAGTGACAAGTTCTTATCTCTGATAGGATTTAAGGACTTCCTATATAGTATTCACTCCAATAATAGAACTAAACGTAGATTCTTAACTTATTTTCTATGGGTCTTAATTTGAACTCTCACTAGTGTCACCAACAAAAGCAAAAAATTATAGATAAAACTTGTCATTGTAGATGAACTTTCCTTTCTTACCAACGGAATCTAGCACATGCACAATAAGGGTTTGATTTCTAATCACTTCTGCATTAGCATCCTTCAATAGAGCAGAAATTGAAGTGGCTTCAACTAGATTTCTAATTTGAAAGGTTTATAACTAATATATTCAATGAATCTAAAAAATGTTTTTATTTTTTATTTTTTTATAATAGTGTTCAGATATATGTTTTGGTACAACTAAGTTTGATAGGAAAAAAACTATTAAGTTTGCTCAAGTGGATAATTTATTTATTTTGAATGAGAAATGTTAGTATGTTACTAATTGTTTAGGTTAACATTTTTCTCTTTTAATTTGCTACAATTCGAACCATAATTCTTTAACTCATCAATTCTTTAATCGTTCAAACCAATTGAACTATCAAACTTTCAACTCAACTTAAGTGATTGAACTTAATTTAATGATAAATCATTTAAGAGAACTATTAGATTATATTTACCTTCCAACCAAACTTGAGAAGTTGAGATTAACAGTGTTATACAAAATTGTTTTAAGACAATTCGTAGTCAAATTTTATCTTATTTTCTAACTTAAAATCCATGTTTCATTTGAGTAGCTACAATACAATTAATATATGAAATTGATAAAGAAAATTTTATTGATCTATGAACTTTTTTCCTTTTATTTTTGAGTTTGGGTACATGCTGTTCCCTGCTTTTTCCCACGTAGCACTAGCACATAAAATGAATCTCAATTATATATGTATTACTTTGAGATAGGTAGTGTGTTTGACCTGGAAACCAAAGCTATAACCATTTATTTTAAAGGAATAAAAAGGAAGCCTTTAAACATGCTTACTTGGGTTAAAAGGAAAAGAAAAGGGAAAATAAAGCTTTTGAAAGTGTATCTCATATTTTTAGTGCATGGAATTGGATAAAAAGTCCTCTTATTTTTGTTAACCTTGACTGCCACAGTATAGGATTTTCAATCTGACCTAGTTTAGTTTTGATGGCATTTAGGGACCTATGTGACATTACAAAATCCTCATGATTAAAGATGTTTTTAAATGCTTTCATGAACAAAGGTATTTGGTAGGTCTTGTCTTTGTTAGATTGGCATGTAAGAGACAAATTCACACACAAACACTCACAAAAGAAAAAGCACTCAACTAAAAAGAGTATATGAATGCACACTGTTTCTAGTTATGAATCATTATACTTGAAAACTTAAATTATAATTTGAAAACAAAACATCAAATTAATATTCCAACACTTGATTTTTATTTTATATTTTTAAACAAATAGCTCAATTAAATCTTCTCTCGATTAGAATCTGGACTAGGAGCATTTGAAACTCCACCCAATTTCACATAGTAAATAATTTCAATCGTTAATTTGAGATCAAATCGACTCGGATGATTAAACAATATTAAAAGTAACTTTAAACAATCTTCGCCGTTTGAAATTAGATAGTTGATATCAATAATTGTGCCGCACTTACTGCACCAAATCCCCTAATCACATATTTCTAGGATCAATCCTTAACATAAGATTTTTTATTTAAGCTTTCATGTAATGAGTGCATGCAACTCCCTCAACCAATGATGATGACGAATGAATTGCAATGGAATGAAAATTTGGAACCTCAAAGCACATGATTGAGCAAGCTAGCTAGCACAGGAGGGTACTAAAGCACATGATTGAACAAAGCATATGAAGTAACATAAAGCTTAGACTAAAGTGAATTTAGAGAATCTTGTTAAAAGCTATATAATGGAGTGTAGTAGCAGACACTAATGAAGTTGTGGTTACTTTTGACCAATAAATGTTGCTATTAAACGTAATCCAACATGTCAATGGGGAAACCCAGGGAATATATCATAAGCTTGTAAAGTTATGGAATCCTATGTTAATTAATAATTTTTTATGTGCTTGATTGGAACCAGGAAGCTTAATTTGATTTTGATTAAGTAACATGATTAACCCCCTCCGTTGATTAATAAGAAATTAGTTGATAAGCATTCCTTGAGGTAGTATTGATTGATTAAATGACTTGGAATCTTGATATCGAATCCTTATCTGCAGGGGCCCGGAAAGGAACTTTAAGCTATTTATCTATTTTTGTATGATGAATATGTTGGAAAAATATGAGAGTAAAGGGTTGAAACATTTTATCTCAAAAAAATAAAATAATACTTGAGCATTTTTTACCAAACAAACTTGAACATTAAATAATAATACTTATATTTAAACACCCACAAATTAACACTTTATTTTATCTCTATCTCTTTCTTCTTATCACATCACTTTATCTACAAATCATTTTCCAATAAATAACTCTTTCAAAAAATTAGTAATATGTAAAAAAAAGGGGGGAAACTACTTAAAAAACAAAGAAGGTAACAACATATAACAATACCGGGTCTCACATTCGTACTTAGATGAAAGTGTTCAACATATCAATATCTTCATTGTCAAACTGAGTTAGACCTTTCAGACCGTCACTTCATTTTTTATTATTCAAAATTGCAACAAAAATGATCCAAATCATGATAACTTGTTAACCAATAATGCCGCACACTACACCTTTGTTCTTACTATCTGCTACTTATTCTATTCTCTTGTCAAGCTTATTTTTAACTTTCACATACATTACCAAAAATATGTTGAATACTTAATGCATCTATTATATTTTATTGTATGGAAAATGAAATTTATATAACCCTTTTGTGACAACTCTCTCTTATACTCTTATTTTGTTTTTATTCTCCCTATTGTTTTTATCCCAAAACAAGAGGAAAGAAAATGTTGTACCAAAAGTTACTCCAAAGGAAAAAGATAGATAGTGCAAAGGAGAGACGACAAAAACCGACGAATGTTTAACGGCTGTTGGATTGTATTGTGATGTTAGCCATGTTCTACTTTTGTTTGTTTAAAAATTATAAATGCACGGCCACCTTTTTATCGTGTGTATGTCGTGCGTTCAAGTTTTCGCACCATATAACATGTCTCTATTCCAAAATAGTTTTACATATATCATTTCTCTTTATGTATAGACTATTCTCTTTAGATATATTCATTTATACATGAATGTAATCAACTTTAACATTTTTATTTTTTAATTTGTAAAAAAAAAAAAAACTTTATTTTTCAAGACATCTAGAGTTTGTTTGACAAGGGCAAAACA
>Ga0099826_10001765_pt1 | contig 13379 bp, 10 predicted proteins | sample Mtrugardesep15_FD_76830 | JGI IMG/M metagenome (GOLD analysis project Ga0099826, IMG submission 76830) | Root nodule microbial communities of legume samples collected from California, USA - M. trunc garden sep15 | ecosystem: Host-associated > Plants > Roots > Nodule | place: USA: California... | reverse complement strand
CTCAAGTTTCTGTGTCAGAAGCTACAAGAAAAGTGTAATGGAAAACCTTTAAGTAAACATGAAATTGCTCTTGAAGATTTTTTTTATATATGGTATTGAAAGAAGCAAAGTTGCTTCTATGATTTACAACATTTACAAAAACAATGGCAAAGGGAGTGGATTCTCAGAAGGGAAACCTAATGAAATCAGTCTTAAAGCATGTTGTGAATGCATCAAGGAAGGGTTGAAAACCTTCTTTGTACCTGAAGGTGCAAAGTTTAAAACTGTGGTTCAGTCAGAACCTGAAGCTTCTAGCTCTAAGGCTAAGATTACTTCAAAGCCAAAGAACTCTAAGCCTAAGGCAATGATAAACTCTGACTCTAAGACATCAAAGATCAAGATTCTGAAGAGATAAGAACCTGTTTCTTAGAGTCTGTTGAAACTAGAATCTGGTATCTTAAAGTCTAAGTCTCAGAAGAACAAAATAGTGGTTGCTTCGTGTGAATCAAAACCAAAAGGTGCAAAACCTAAGGTATTGGTTAATCAGAAGCTATCAAACTCACATCACAAGGTACAAGAAGTGAAGAGTAAAACTTCCAGCACTAACCTCAAAGGACCCATAAAGCAATGGGTACCTAAATATGAAAATGTCAATACTGCAGATATGCCTAAGAGCAAAGGAAAAGCAAAAATAATGGTACTTAGACAGCGGTTGCTCAAGACATATGACAGAAGAGAAATCTATGTTCCTCACCCTCACAATGAAAGAAGGAGGAAATGTGAATTTTGGAGGCAACCAATCTGGCAAGATCATTGGTATAGGAACTATTGGTAGCTCCTCTATCTCTATTAATAATGTGTGATTGGTAGATGGTCTTGAACATAACCTTTTAAGTATTAGTCAGTTTTGTGACAATGGTTATGATGTGATGTTTGAAAAGACCAACTGCACAGTTATTAACAAGGATGACAATTCCATAGTGTTCAAAGGAAAGAGGATAGAGAATGTCTATAAAATCAACTTCTCTGAACTGGTTGATCAGAAGGTAATTTTCCTTCGATCAAATGCACTTTGTGGTGCATGCCAGAAAGGGAAGATTGTGAAATCATCTATTAAAACTAAAGACATTGTCTCAACCTCCAGACATTTAGAACTGCTTCATATTGACTTATTTGGACCAGTTAACACTGCATCCTTATATGGAAGTAAATATGGATTAGTCATTGTTGATGATTATAGCAGATGGACTTGGGTAAAATTCATGAGAAGTAAGGATAATGCTTATGATGTATTCAGTAACTTCTGCACTAAAATACAGTCTGAAAAGGAAATGAAAATTTTAAAAGTAAGAAGTGATCATGGTGGAGAATTTGATAATGAGCCATTTGAAGATTTTTGTGAAAAACATGGAATTATTCATGAATTCTCTTCTCCTAGAACTCCACAGCAAAATCGGGTTGTAGAGAAAAAGAATATAAATTTACAAGAAATGGCAAGAACCATGATTCATGAAAATAATTTGGCTAAAGATTTCTGGGCAGAAGCGGTGAATACAACATGTTATGTCCAAAATAGAATATATATCAGACCTATCTTGGAGAAAACAACATATGAACTCTTTAAGGGAAGAAGACCCAATATCTATTACTTTCATCAATTTGGATATACCTGTTACATTCTAAACAACAAGCTCTACCTAAAGAAATTTGACGCCAAGGTCCAAAGAGGAATCTTTTTAGGTTACTCTGAAAGGTCAAAGGCATACAGAGTGTATAATTCAGAGACACTCTGTGTTGAAAAATCAATGCACGTTAAATTTGATGACACAGAGCCTAAAGATGAAACTCCAGAGCAAGGTGAAACTTTTGCAGATATGCAGGTGCCTGAAGATACCTCAGAACCTGATCAGACTCCTGAATCTGAAGAGAGTCCAAAAGCTGAACCCACTCCAGAAGCTCAAGATGAAGTAGCTTCTGATGAAGCTCAAGATGGTTCTCAGCAAGCTAATCAATCCAAGAATACTTTCAAGTACAAGTCTTCGAGTCCTGAAGATCAAATCATTGGAAACAAAAAAAGTCCTAGAAGAACAAGATCATATTTCAGAGAAGAAGAGTCTATGATAGGACTGTTGTCAGTAATAAAACCTACTATAGTTGATGAAGCCCTATCATATGATGGATGGATATTAGCAATGTAAGTAAAACTCAATCAATTTCAGAGAAATGATGTGTGGGATCTGGTATCCAAACCTCAGCAGAAGAACATAATTGGAACAAAATGGGTATTCAGAAACAAACTGAATGAACAAGGTGAAGTAGTCAGAAACAAAGCTAGACTTGTTGCTCAAGACTACAGTCAACAAGAAGGCATTGATTATACTAAAACATTTACTTTAGTTGCAAGATTGGAAGCAATCAGGTTACTTCTATCATATGTAGTTAATTATGGCATAATATTATATCAAATGGATGTAAAGAGTGCATTTCTCAATGGAGTGATATTAGAAGAAGTGTTTTTCAAACAACCTCTTGGTTTTGAGGATCTTAAGCATCATGACCGTGTTTATAAGCTTAAGAAATCATTGTATGGTCTTAAACAAGCTCCCAGAGCATGGTATGATAGACTAAGCAATTTCTTAATTGAAAATGATTTTAAAAAAGGTCAGGTTGACACAACACTCTTCAGAAAGACTCTTAAGAAAGACATTCTTGTTATGCAGATATATGTTGATGATATAATATTTGGTTCTACTAATGCATCTTTTTGCAAGGAAATTTCTAAGTTAATGCAGGATGAATTTGAAATGAGTATGATGGGAGAATTGAAGTTCTTCCTTGGAATTCAAATTAATCAGTGTAAAGATGGAGTGTATGTTCATCAAACAAAGTATACAAAGGAGTTTCTAAGGAAGTTCAAGCTTGAAGATTGTAAAGTGATGAACACTCCAATCCATCCAACTTGCACCTTAAGCAAATAAGACAATGGATTAAAGGTAGATCAGAAGCTGTAAAGAGGTATGATTGGTTCTTTGTTATACCTCACTGCATCTAGGCCAGATATTTTATTCATTTTATGCTTGTGTGTAAGATTCCAGTCAGATCCTAGAGAATCTCATTTAACTGTTGTTAAGAGAATCTTCAGATATCTGAAAGGAACAACAAATCTTGGACTCCCCTATAGGAAATCCTTAGACTATGAGTTGGTTGGATTCTGTGATGCTGACTATGCTGGTGGATTGCAAGAAAATCAACCAGTGGCAACTGCCAGTTTCTAGGTGAGAAGCTGATCTCTTGGGCTAGTAAAAGACAAGCAACTATTTGCTATGTCCACAACAGAAGCAGAATACATCTCAGCTGCAAGTTGTTGTACACAACTACTTTGGTTGAAACATCAGTTGGAAGACTATCAAATTAATGCTAACAGTATTCTCATTTAATGTGATAATACTGTTGCTATTTGTCTGTCAAAGAATCCAATTCTACACTCAAGAGTCAAGCATATTGAAATCAAACACCACTTTATCAGAGATTATGTTCAAAAAGGAATTTTTGATATACAATTCATTGATACTGAACATCAATGGGCTGATATATTCACTAAGCCTTTAACTGTGGAAAGATTTGATTTTATTAAGAAAAACTTGAACATGCACTTTGTGTCTGATTAAATTTGCTTGCCTCTGAGTAGGAATTTAGGTTCTGAAGTCTTTCAGAAGCAATAATGCTTCAGAAGCTCTTCTCTGAGATTTAAGGAAAATATGCTTCTGAAGATGACATCAGCATCTGAACTCCAGAAGCTGGATTGTTTGCTTCTAAATAACAAAGTTAAACTGAGAAATTCTAACGTGGCTTAAATGTATTGGTGTATAACGTAAGAGGGCAATGATGAATTTACGCTTTGAAAGTACTATCTCGCGCCCCCTAAATCATTAATGTTGTGTTTGTTTGTTCCCTTCTGAATTGCAATCGTTTTTGCTAAAAACACTTAAACAAAAACACACACTACTCACTTCACAACCTATACTTTTTGATTTTAGACTGAATCTCTGCAAAAATCATCTCTTTCAAAATTGAAACCCTAGAACCCTAAACCTCTCATCATTATCAATGGCAACCTAAAGTTCAAATCAAGGAACCTCCATGTAAGTAGCTACTGGTGAAGTGTATCAGATTAGAGGAAGAACGATGAGGCTAGAAGAATGGGAACTAACAGTTCAAGTGGAAAGTCCAGTGGATTTGCTCTCCTTAGCTCATCATGGATGTGAGCTCAAAAACTTCTTTCAAGCTTAAGACTTGGATGGTTACTTCTGTATGTTGAGTGGTCCTACTTACGAGAATCTAATCAAGCATTTATGGGTTAGGGATGAAGTTTATGATGTTCATGCTGCTAAGATGGAAGAGCATGAAAAGGTTCTAATTGATCCCAGCCTGGAAGGGAAGACCAGAGAACAACTTGGTTTGAAAACATTCATAGCTTGCATTTTGTGTTTAAATATTAGATTTCGGACGCACTAGGAACTTGAATGCAGGAATAATATGATTAACACTATATCAAATCAATTTTAACAAAAACAACATAACTAAACAACAACAACAAAAGAAGTTGATAACAAATTAAACACAAACAAGATTATCGATGAATCAAAGTTAGTTGCACTCTCACAAGATAACGTGCTTTCTTCACTGGATTCCCCTATGCATGGCATGATTTTTTCGATTGTCCTTGGATGGTTTAACCTTATTAGAATAATATGAACAAATCTCACATGGTAGTGTCTAACTTGATCAGTTTACTGGAACTATATTGATCAAATATAAAGAATATGCATGGATCTCACATCATAGTTGTTTTAAAGTTCTATATTGGTGAACCAAACTTGTCCATTAGTGGTAAGTGCCATAATCATTTTAATTTTCATAACACTTGTTTAACTAATTTTGCAAGTAATTAGTAAACCTCAATTTATTATAAATACAAAACATTTGTAGGTTTAAGCCAGTTGAATTGCTATTACATATTTTCATCAATTATGTTTGTTTTTTAGCTTATTTACCAAAAATGCTAAAAAAAACAAGGAGTTTGTGTCAGAGCATATTCGCTATGCGAGCAAGAGCTAGGATTCCATCAAGTTTCACTACTAAAAATGTAAAACATTGTGAGGAAAATTTAAAGAGGAAAAACGTAAAATCCCTTTTTAATTTCGTCATTAAATTTTACCATCAAAATATTTATGAGGGGTTTTATTTTTTTTCCGTCACTAATTTCCCACTCTAATTTTGTTTTTTCTAGTAGTGTTTCCGCCAAAACACAAGAGTACACTCATTGTGAGAGCATCACTTCTAGGCATGACAATGGAGCGGGGTGGTGACGGGTTTTACATTCTCCGTCCCAATACATGATTCTCATATACTTATCTGTTACCTACCCATACCCAACGGGGATGAGAAATTGAACCCCATCCCCGTCCTCGGCGGATTTGGGTATCCTCGCCCCATCCCCATCCTTGCATTGAATAATATTTTTAATAAAAAATAGAAGGTTTTTTGCAATCCCTAGAGAAATGTTGTAATGCATTATCCAACAATATTTGTTAGACTGATTGATTTAGTTGCTCCTTTAAATATCAATGATATTTTTTATAACACGGCAATTATCAAATAAAATAGCAAGGCATATCAATATGAAGTAATTTTCGACATTCGGGACGGGTTTGAGTATGAGTCGGGGTGGGTATCTATATACCTGTTACCCGTCCCATACATATACTCAAACCCATTCAAAATAGGGAAAACCCATTAAATTGGGTTTGGTTCATGTGGGTAACCACGGATATGGGTTTTGTTCGTAATCACTTCACCAAGATAAGTAACGCGATTTAGGTTACCTACTTACCACTATTTAAAAATGAGCAATGCTATATCTCTAAAAAAATAACATCAAGAATTCTTCAAGAATAAAGAGCAGTCAATCATAATGTACTATTTGCCACAATTCAAGGAGGTGTGACTGAAAAATAAGAAGTGAACAAATAAATTATGCAATTAAAACTTATTAATTGTGTCTTGAAAAATTCTTGATACTATTTTTCTAAAAAAATAGCATTTTCCTTTAAAAATACCTCGATTCTTTGGAAGAGACGGTGTAACCATTAAACTCAATTTTTTTTTATTCTAAAGATTTATTAATGAAATTCTCATTTACAAAATACACAGAGGAGTGGAAAATTTCAGATTCAAACAAACGTCGCAATAAATCAAATATCTTTGCAATTTTTGACTCATATCTAAGCATTAAACTAATTTATATTTGTTCATTTGTGCATGAAGCCAAGGTGTAGCATACATGCGAGGCTTACACGTATTCACTCGTCATGCAAGAATGTTATAGCTGGTACTGCCAAGTATCAGCCCTAACTCAATTAACTAAAGTGATCACCGAAAAAGACAAAGATCTTTAAGATATGTTTGGAATAAACATTTTAAAGAAAACATAAAATTTCAATAAAATATCATTAAGTTTACGAAAAAAAATATTTTCAATTTTCTGAAACGGGTTAATTTTTTTTCATTCACACTCACTTTAAATCACACCATTTGATCTCTCTTTTTCTATTCTAGCTAGCAAAGGAAGGGGGTGATGGAGGAAATCGTTGGAGGTGTTGATGAGAGGAGGATGAAGATGAAGGTTATGGTGGCAATAGATGAGAGTGATGGAAGCTTTTATGCTCTTAAGTGGGCCCTTGATAACCTCTTCAACGTTATGACTACTATGGAAGGAACATCATCTGAAAATGAGGGAATGGTGTTTCTTGTTCATGTTGAACCCATTTTCCACAATTATGTGCACCCTATTGGACCAGGTGGTGCTGGTTCGTATCTTTTACTCTCTCCTTATCTTCTTTGAATATCTTTCTTTGGAAGATAGACGAAATGACCCCTCTCGTAAGTGGATGAGTTAGGGTTTTGACCCAGATCACATTGTCTAACTAAGCAATTTTGATATTTTTGCGAGTTGAATAGATACTTTTGGATATTTTCTTTTAATATCTATCATTATAACTATTATAACACTAAAGAAAAATGAAATTCTGAGTGTAAATAAAATTCATGTCTAATTCTATCCTCGCTATTTTATCACTTCAACAGCTTTTTATCCAGCATCTGTGGTTGTGGATTCAGTGAAGAAAGGCCAGCAAGAAAGATCAACACTTATTCTTTCGCGGGCTTTGCAAATGTGCAAGGATAAACAGGTAAGTATATATACTCCTGATTTTGATTTCGATTTACTCTGTTCAAGAAATTGGGTTTGGATTTTGACTGAAGTTATTAGTCAAATTTTACCGATGGAATTTGGATTTCCTTCATAACTAGAAGATTAAAGACAAAAAAAAATGGAAAACGACATAAATACTATCAAAAGTTAGGTTTCGGTCCTCTTTGTAATTAAAAAAAATAGGTTTAATAGCAGTTTTCGCCCCCTAACTTTCACGAAGTTGCGATTTTGGTCCCTAAAAAAACTACAAAACCGCTTCTAAGTTTTTTGACTGTAGCAGTTTTGGCCCCAAGGCAAAAAAAAAAACGTGGCACCTCATTTAGGGAACCAAAATCGCAACTTTGGAAAAGTTAGAGGGCTAAAAATGCTATTAAGTAAAAAAAGAAAATACGATCAATAATTTGAAAAATGACTATTACTAACATTCCTCCATGTAGAGAGAGCAAGCGATGCCAACCTAGTAGGGTTGAGGAGTACCCTCCAGCTCCATGTGGGTGTGGAGCAAAATTCCTCCATTTGTGTACAAGTATTTTACATAGTATAGAGGAAATTATTTTTAATGTGTGGAAAACTTTTTTAATTGCAAGAGAATCAAGTATTTACTAGGAAGACTATTATGTACCAATTATTTTACATGTGGAATGTTTAACCAGGTATCTCTTGTTTTTATTCTCTTACACATTGAGAAGTTTTTCTAATGTGTCTCTGATATTTAATTTTTCTGTCATTGTTATTGTTCTTTAGATTAGATTTGATTGTTTCCCCACTGGCTCGGATAGCACTGTTTGAAAATATTGGTGTTAACCTTACCACCAATCAATTGATTTATCTAGCCAAATATGATGAAAATGTTCATTAATGTAATTGTAGGTCAAAGCAGAAAGTGTGATTCTAAATGGAGACCCAAGGGAAATGATTTGTCAGGCTTCAGAACAAATGCAAGTTGATCTCTTAATAATGGGTAGCCGTGGCCTTGGCACACTCAAAAGGTTAGTGTTTTGTAAAACACATTGCAATTGCTATATTTTCTATCCATTCTTTCTAATGTAATAAAAAATTGTTGATGTTGAATAAGAAAAAGAAAAAATTATATTTGGTGGCAGAGCATTTCTTGGAAGTGTAAGCGACTATTGTGCACATCATGCAAAAGCACCTATTCTCATTGTGAAGCCACCAGAGGACCACCATAAAAAGCATTGATAGTTGGTTTATTATGTTTAAGCGTATCTTCTAATTAATGGATCGCAGGATTTGTATCTTTTAATCTCCTTTTCAAAGGGATGACCCAGGTCTAAAGCGAATTTAAATTGAAGCCTTTTTAATATGTTGACAAAGAAACATAAAAGTTATGAATCTTAAATGTGTAATTTTAGTTGAGGCATGTCAGAACACTAAATATGGGTATCGTATATGGTTAGCGTTTGAACATTGAACTGGAAGGTCAACACATTAAAAAGTTGTCATCTTTGATATCAAACTTGTAACACAAATTTCAAGTCTACAACACTCTATTTAATCAAGTTAACACTCTATTTAATCAAGTTAGGCGTAAAATGTTTAAAGAATTTAACTCACGAAATATATTTAAAGCGAAAAAGATTCAGTTTAATGTAAGGCTTACAAAATTTGGGGGCCTAAAGTCCTTGTTTTAGTAACTGGACCCCTTAAGCTGGCCTTGCTTCAGAAGGCTTGCAAGTGCAAGGTTGGTACTTTTATAAACAATGGTGAATTAATGTACTTAGAAAGAAACGTGTGTATTTATGTGTATGTGTTTTTAGTATATTTATTGTTTAATAAATATAACTAAGTATACAGTATAGTGTAGATGATTTTTTTTATATACTATAAATATTTATTGTTTAATTCTTAATATTCCATCAAAAACTAAATCATAATTATTTACTTGCTTATTTTCGTGAGATGATTGTTGAAAGGAGTATATATAGTATGTGTAGATGATTATTGTTGAAATGTTGTGTTTCAGATATAGTTCAACATTTGACAAAGAGGCTACTAAAAGTCTTGAAAATGTTGTCCCAGAATCTAAAAAGAGGAAACCACCGATCATAGGACCAAAGTTCTCTTTCACTAAGAGTTATATCCATTTCATCAATAACTCTTCGACCACTAATTATGTTAATAAGGATGGTCGAGGGAAAGCTTATGTGCCATATGCTAAGCCACCTGTGCATAAATGGGTCCAATCGACCCATAATAATGTTAAGTATGAAAATAATAATGTGGTGAAAGACAATACTAGTAATGTTGTTACTAAAAACGTCACCACTGATGTTGGAAATCCATACGAGTCAAAAAAAGTATGCATATCGCAACAATTAAAAAGGCAAAAATCCTATGACGCACACTCAATGGAAAAGGTATCAAAGATTCAAAAAGGGCACCGCTGCAAAAGCTAATGACAAGACTTTAAAGACAAACTGGTCGAAACAGTTAGAAGATCAGTAAAAGAAAGATTACATCTCCCTCCTGTTGAAGGAAATGTTGTTGGAGACGATGAGATGGATTTAGACTTCATGGATTCATAATCAGATTTCGACGTCATATGCAATGTGGTTTACTCGTAGAATATGATATGATATCTGAAGTTGAAGAATCTAACGAAGATTACAATCCATAAGACATGGAGAGATATAAATCTGTGTGTTGCTACGTGACATATTATCGCTACAGTAATCAACAAAAAGCCATATTTGGGAAACCAAATAGTTCAATGAAAAGCCATCTTAAACCATTATTCATTCAAGCCAAAGTTGATGACGTAATTATCAATAAGGTATTGGTGGATGGTGATGCTGCTGTCAATTTGATGCCTCAATCTTTGCTTAAGAAGATTGGAAAATGTGATACAGATCTAAAACCTCATAACATAGTCATGTCGAACTATGAGGGAAAAGCCAGACTTTCTCTTGGTGCTCTCCAAGTGAATTTCACTGTAGGATCTGTCACCAGACCAACTTTGTTCATGGTAGTACCATCAAAGGCGAACTTCAATTTGCTTCTAGGAAGAGAATGGATACATGGAATTAGTGTTGTTCCTTCATCTATGCATCAGAAATTTGTAATCTGTAGAGACGATGGCTCAGTTGAAGATGTCGTAGCAGATCAAAGCTATTTTCTTGTTGAAGTTAACAACATCACAAGGAAAACCTTTGAGAAAGGTTTGGCAAAAATTGTGCCATGTTCCCTTGTTGAAGATGATGGTAACTGCCAAATAGATGCAATATCGCTAAGACTTGATCCAACCCATGGCTTCATGTTGGAAAAGGAAGGTATTTACAATAAAAGATCTGATCCCTAACCCGGGAGGATTGGGCTAGGTAACAACCACGTCTGAGTAAAATATGTGAGACGAGATTACGGCTCGCTCAACCCGAGGGAAACTTTAGAAGCCAAGTTACAAACAAAAGATGGTTGTGTGAACCATTTAAAAGGTGTCGTCGAGGCAATTGGTAAAAAACCAAAAGGAATAATGGTTGAAAAACCAAAAACTCAAGAAACGTTTGTTACTCAACGAGAGTTGGTTTCAAGGTGTACAATTTCATATCTTGTTTAGTTGCGTCTTAATTCTTGGTGACTCTAAGCTTTTTTGTTGATTCAATTTGTTTTGACTTGAATGGTTTACATCCTGAAACTACTCATATTTTCAAAAAATTTAAATTTATGCCATTAACAATTTGTCAAAAGGAATCATCTTTGTGACAATGAAATGTGTTAACAAAAAACGGCGAATATTAAAATGAAAGTTTGTTGCAAAACGAACAAAACAATGGAGAAGCAATCATTTATAGAGAAACGAGAACTTGGTGTTAACTCAAATCAAAAGATTAACGCTAAGAAACAAATCGCTAACGGCAATCTAAATTATTGCAAAAGAGCATGGAAATCAAATTAGCATTTTCATTAAATCAAAGGCCAAATAACCGGCCAAGATACAAATGTTGAAATATGGGTACAACCATTTCAAACCTATTTTGACATCTTAGGGTCAAAAAACTATCTTTAAGCCCTAAAAAGAAAAACCTAGAACCTTGGGTCTTCTATAAAGCGGAAATGGACGATGAACCAAGCGATCTCAACATTGAGACAATAGAAAAGGCAAAGGTCCATCGTCGAATACTCGTCATCATCTCTCAGCATGGGCCAAAAGATGTTAGGTCTCCTACCGTGACCTTTAGAAGTTCCGTTAGAAGTACATGTAAACCTACATTCCAAACCTGGAGGTAAAGGCTTAATCAAATAAAACCCCCAAAAGAATGGAATACCGTCGACGTTCATAAGGGCCCTGCCACAGTTAGCCAATTGCTTGCGATCGAAAATGTCTTTAAAGACCAGAAAGACCTCTTTCATCGAGAAACCATCACTGGCTAATATCTTCAACATAAGCTCAAAATATTTGGCCCCGTCAGATCCATGGGAAGCTGCCTCCATGAGAACGAACCTTATCTCCTCTAGACATGGATGGTCACCTTAAAGCATTTGGGCTGTTGTGGCCACACTATATACCGCATGGCCGCTACGGGAGAATTGTTTCATGAACATGTGTTTTCCTTCAATGGGCCAATAATCTGTGAGATACCACAAACAATTCTGCGACAGAACTTTGAGTACTTCACGTTCATGAGCAAGTCTTTGATGGTACTTGGAAGTCATCTTGAACCGGAGAAGATCTTTGGCTCCAAATGTGGCTATTTTCTTAATAATAATTAGCAGAAGGTATTCTAGAAGGCGCTTCATTGTTATGAAATTTATGGTACTTTTTGGAGACACAGAGCGGTTTACCAGGAATAAGAAGTGGAATAACAGATATGGGCCTGCAGCCAAGGTTTTTATAAACGATGAAAACTGATTGAGGTTATGAGATTAAAAGGTCGTGGGGAAAATCGATCGGCAAGAAGGTGCCATAATGATGAAGAGAGTGGGAAACATGTGAAACCAAAGATGAGAAGACATCAAGGAACACATGGCGTATCGGGGCAAATTGAAAGTCTCCATTAATTGTTCAATTGTGGAAGTAGTGGCCAACAAAATCTCTAAATCGTGGAGAGGAAGAAAACTTGAAATGACTACTCGCAAAAGTCATTATTAGAGTGAAATGATGCTTTGGGATACTTAGAGTTGTTCTCAAAAATGCCAATTCTCTCTTTTGATTATATTCAGTCAAAAATGGCATTTTTGGAGGGCAATCTGTTAGCTGGTATTTTCACTAGCCTCATTTAATACGGTCAACATTAGTTGACTTTTAATCTTGCAGGAATCGAAGTTCGTTCCTCAGTCAAAAGGAGTTTCGACGAGATGTTGGACTTAGCATTGAAAAGTCTTGAAGCCTTGAAGTTCGAAAAGACATGGAGCAAGAGGCGAACTCGTCAAAGTCAAGCAAACTGCCTCTGAAGCGGGAAGATTCAAATTTCAAAAGAGAAGCAGTTTCCTCAAGGAGAACGTGGGAGACAAGCGGTTGTCTACAGAAGGAGTGCTGATTGTGGGATTAGTTTCTTTCCACTTATTTCCTATGTATAAATAGTAGTTTTCGATAGGGAAAATGGGTCGCAAATCACCTATACAAAATTCTAAACACTCGAAGTACTGGTGCGAGAGAAAAAAGTAAAAAAGAATGTATGTAAAGGATTTGTCGAACCACCTTTATTTTTAATTCACTTGCATTTGCACTTTTTCTTTTTCTTTAAGTTTATGCAATTTTAAACTTAATGCACCTTTATCGCTTTTAAAACATGTCGAAAGACGCCACGCTGTCTCGTTCCGTTCGTTAAGCAACATATGAACTCGATGAACACACAAGAACTAAATGCACAACATGTCCTAGGATCTCTGGTTTGATCCTTCTTGTTATAATCAAAACCAGTTGATATTTGCTTACCAAAAATACCGATAAACAGTCCCCCAAATTTTTTTTATTAAGAAAGATATGGTTAAATCATTGAAAATTGATTTGCATACACACATATACATATAAAATTATTTTTCTTTATATATATAGTGCACTATTCGTCATATTTATTAAATCCATTCATATTAAATTTTACTTATAACTTTACGAAATATATACAAATTTCATATAGAACGGTTATATACCAAAATATTATAATATATG
>Ga0099826_10001764_pt1 | contig 13382 bp, 5 predicted proteins | sample Mtrugardesep15_FD_76830 | JGI IMG/M metagenome (GOLD analysis project Ga0099826, IMG submission 76830) | Root nodule microbial communities of legume samples collected from California, USA - M. trunc garden sep15 | ecosystem: Host-associated > Plants > Roots > Nodule | place: USA: California... | reverse complement strand
TGGATTATTCTGAAAAGTAGAAAGTGGTTATTTGGGAGGGAGAGACCAAGCTCTCGAATTCTTGGAGGGGAGAGAACCAAGACTCTCGAATTTCTTGGGATTATACTGTAATCTAACTAATAGTCTATATTTTGATATCAGTTTCTATCAGTATGGTTTCTTAAGTAATTTGTTTCTTTGAGGGTCACAGGATTTAAAAAGACCAGGGAGAGAGAGTTGTACATTTTCGTTACATCTTTCATACCATTCTTTTGTCATGCTTTGGTCCTTGTTTGGGTGTTTTGATGGTTTTAACTTTCAAGCTTTATTATGATTTAGGAATTTGTCGAAGCCAGGCGTACAGCTGGACTTAATAATACCCCTCCTTGTTCATGGTCTCATACTCCACCACCGGAACTGAAAGGAGTATCTACTGATGCTTTATCTGCAAATGCAGGATTTGTATCATTTGGTTAGTGTCCGGATAAGTTGTCACAATGTTTGTTTCGTTCATAGTAATGTTATGCATCACTGAAATGTAATATATTCAACTTCGCAGTTATCTTCCCTCGTCATGTTGAAGGCCCAAAACTGGATCGGACAGTATGGAGTCTATCAACTTTTCATGCCTATGTTAGTTATCATGTTAAGGTTGGGGTTTTCTTTGTCCTAATATTCTTCAGTTGCATGCATAAAAATGTTATCACTTCATGTGTTAAAGTATTGAGTCATGACAATGCGCTTACAAAGGTTGATTTGGTGTCAATGACATATATTACCATCTTTTAGACTCTTACATGTTATCATGATTATGAATATTATTATAGCATTGACAACGTAAAAAAAGTTTTATACACATGTTGTATCATAATGAATTATAACTCACAATGACGGCACATAATATGTTATTTTCTTAAACATCTTTACAATTTTTTACATAAAAAGATATGGTTGGATGTCCGTGTATAATTCTTTTACATTGTCAGTGCATAGTAACTAATTTTATATATATAAATTAATAAGTAAATCTTAAAATATACTAAATTTAATGAAAAAATAATTCAAAGCATTAAATAATCCATAAGTTATAAAATAACTAATGCAAGTAAAAAACTCTTCAAATCTATACTAGTAAATGATAATCATTCAATTTCATAATTTTAGTCATGATACAACTCAAATGAATACTATGGATATCTTGGCATTTAAATATACTCAATCGAAATATTTACAAAATGTCTTCATTCAAATATACATTTAAGAAATAAGTATGAATTATATGATAGTTTTATGAATATATAAGGAAGATATATATAAATTATTGTGGTATGGTAAATTTGGAAACCAAAAGCTTTTTTTTTTTGATCTATAAAATGTTCAGATATAAAGAATTTATTCAAGTCTGAAGCTAATATTGTCTTTTTACAAAACATTTTATGGATAATTTAAATCATTTGAAGTATCATTTTTATTGATAAACCAATGACGCACGTGGGGGAAAGAGGGTATGTTAATATGGATCTTGCTGATATATATTTGGATGCCAAAAGTTGTCTGTAAAACAGATGGAAGGAAGAGTAATGCTAAAGGGAGGGATTATATAGTGGAAAGGAATTGGATGTTTCTCAGTATAGCTTTATATATTTGTCTGTCCAATGATGAATTTATTTTTACAATAAACCTGCATAAGAGACGTTTCTCAGTATACCATTTTGCTTATTTGTAACAGTGCTCTGAAGGATTTATGCATACTAGGATGCGTCGTCGTGTGGAATCTTTGATTCAGGTAATCTTGCATGTTATTTTATACTTGTTCAAGCAAACTTGTGGTAGCTCATAGTGGTATTTTTTGCAGTACCTCACCCTAATTCGACGTTACCGAATACGCTTTATTACAAAAAGAACAGTTTATACTTGATATTACATGAATGGTTAGACACTTACTTGAAATTGATTAAAACTGATCTTATTATTTGACAATACAAGTTGTACATAAAAAGGCATTTCCGTAAACTTAGGGGTGAAAGAGATCATAACTGTGAATCTACCAAGGAAAATATCAACATCAAGAAATAATAGGAAATAATGAAAGAATAAAAGAAAAAACAGAGATAATAAAACACAACTAACATTCCCTCTCTAACTAGTTGGAGCATATATGTCATATGCATGCAACCCGGCCAGCTCATGAGCGCCCCATCAGGTGGAGCACGTATGTCATCAGCTTCCAGCCTGTTACATATACATGCTATCCTAAAATGCTGCAAGAATTTGGTGAATGTCTACTGAGTGATCATTGGAACAGACAGAACTATTATTTATGATGCCTCCAAGAATCATTTCTCAAATAAAATGACAACAAACCTCAATTTCACATTTTCCATGAGTCATAACATGATAGTCAACATCTATACTTGACTTTACCACAGCCGATTGAGTCTTACTTCTCCACGAGATTAAAATCCCTCCAATTAGAATATAGTAGCCAGAAGTGAGCCTTCTATCACTAGCTTCTCAATCTCAATTTGTATTTGAATATCCAACAATATCAGTGTGACCTTTTTCTGCATAAACCATCCCTATTTCCAGGTGATCCCTAGATATAGCTCAGGATTTTAACTACATTCCAATGACTATCACAAGAAGAATTGAGGAAATGACTTGTTACGATTATAGGCAAATGTATATCTGGTATGGTTATTGTGAGAGATGACTTAATATTCTCACCAATCTTTAGTATCTGCTTGAGTTTGAATGTGTCTCTTCATGGTTAGAAGAAGCTCAACATTGGGGGTCTGTATGTAGGAGTCTTAACCAGTTGCACTCTAGCACCCTTATCTCTTCCAATATATCAGGTGCATACTTTCTCTGAGAAATGACAATACCTATCAGCGCTAAGTCTTTAGGTCATTGATAACTTGTTGATAATCTCTTGTAGTACATCACCAAATAACTACATTTCTACAATGGTGCGTCTAAAGAATTCTAATATGCTTCATGAATCATCCAGACAGGTGAAAAACCATACTAAACTTTCCAAAGCAAGCATGAGATGACTATTGCAAACCTGTATAAGGATTTCTTAAGTTTACAAACAAAACCTCACTCTCCCTAAGAAACAAACCGTAGTGGTTGCACCATATCTAGTTGGTACAAGGGATAATGTTTACGGCATTAATAATTATTTGTGGGATCACTTGATGCTGACATTCATACTAAGTAATACCAAACAACACAGTGGATGAATATTTTTTTGGTTCAAAAGAGAGTTATCTGAAGATTGTGGGGTAGCAAGAACTGTGAGCCGTGGAGGTGGACATTGGTTCTACTAGGGAGACAGTATGGTGAACCCTCAAAGAACACGACCTTCACAGACATGTAAAAACCATGTATAGAAAAGGAACACCAAAGGTATCCATTATGAACTCTTAAATAACCTAGGAAAACATGTTCAATAGTGCAATTAACAACTTTTCACAATCAGTAGAGAGATCATGAACAAAGCAAGGAAAGCCAAAAATACGTGGAGGAACAACATATCCTTTTGATGCAAATGTGAGTGAGGAATCTTGATGTTGCCTATAACCAAATATAACATCCAATTTATTAAGTATTCAGCACTAAGAACTACATCTACGTAACATTAAAGGAGCACTTAGTCAGGAAAATTTCTTCACTTTTTTTATATATGGTCCTATTATTGGCTTCTAGTTGTTTACAAAGGAATGCATCTGATTTGATTTTACTGGCAACCAAGAGCCCAACTACAATGCCACACAAATTATATTTCATTCATTGAAGAATTGGTATGATAGAAGTGAGTTTATCATGTTGCATGTGCCAATGACAATCTCCATGTTTCTGATCAATTGCTTTTTGTCTGACATAAGTGGTCAGTACTCATTTTCACTGCAATGATTTGTTGACTCACACAGTATAAGTTGTAATGAAACATGCGCTTATTTTGTAGGCTTTGGGTCGTGCTAAACCAGATCCCGAGAGTTCAAAGAAAACTTCACACAGCAGATCCTTCCAACGACTGGTTCGTTATGTGCATGTTTAATGAGTTTTGTGATGGTTTTTAACTAGTAATCTCTTTTTATTTCTGTTTTATGATAATATACTAAGTCTGAAAAAACTTATACTGGAATATAGAGCCTCAAGGAGTCAAGAACCAACTCGTTTTCATAAAAGGTGAAGCTTGATGAGAAAGTAAAGATGTTCAGTTTCTTTAGACTATACAGTCACCGACCAAGGAATTACTGGTGCATGTTTGCAGAATGTTCCATGTGCTTTTAACTTGAAGATGTGATTGTTCTTTTGATCTCTACAAGCTCAGCATCCAATGAATTGCTGACCTACTCTCGCAGACTGCCCCAGGTGCCTGTAATTTATTCGTAGGAAAAAAAGGATGCTAATACAAGATAAACGTCCGATTACATTAGTTATTAAAGTGTACAATTGTTTATCATCCGAGGAATTCCCTTTTAGTGTAAATTTGTTTATTCAAGTTTCAACTCTTGAATGAGGTGGTATGGATAGGCTGCTTTAGCATTTTGAGGGTTATTCAATTTAAATTTTAAATTAAACAAATGCAAAAGCATGTAGGCTCTTGCGGGTTGCAGTTCAAATTCATTGTTTACTAGTAAATTACCTATGATTTTTCAATCTCAAATGAATCTTCCTCTGTATGTATGTGTTATCAGAACTACATCATTTGTGTTGATCAGTCCTGAAAAGATATACCATAGGTGCGTGGTAATGTTGTTGGTAGAACTTGCAATATGCCACATATGATAGTTTAGTGGGATCGGTTAAATATAATGAGTAACACCTGTGTCTATCTCTCTCAAATGGACAATAAATGAAGCAAGCTAAATAATGCAAAACTGAATTCACATATGCTTGGAAGCTTCTTTATAAAAAAAAAATGCTTGGAAGCTTCTTTATAAAAAAAAAATGCTTGGAAGCTTAAGATTACAAGAAACAAGCCATTAAAGCTTTTATGCCGTATTTCATATGAGAGTTATCTTTCAGCCCCTTTTTTTTAACAAATGAAAATGGAATATATTACTCACCGATAGATCCTCCTGCATAAGGTGTGCAAAAGGAAGAACACCGCAACAATTACATAATTACAAAGTCAAGGTGCTAAAATAAGAGCACCAACCGAAGAAAAAAAAAAACATTACATCCTTGTTAGACTTGTTGAGAATGTTTACTTTGCAATTGTATTTTGTTAGCTTTCTTATTGAATAAACTCTTATTAATTTTTTTTTGAGCAAGCAAAATTAGTTCATCGTAATTGGCATTAAGAAGAATCGAACCAGATATCTTTAAAGCGAACTCTTTTTTTTTTGGTTAGTTTTCTTTTAGAATGAACTCTCATTTTAGTCTTTGAAGCATAATTTTTTTCTCTTGTTTACTTCCTAAAGCATATGAAAATAATAACATTTAGAATATATGAAAATATGTCTGTTAGTTTTTGAAATATATAAATTCTGTCAAATTGGTTTCTATCATTTTTTTATATTTTGTTTCGATTGGTTTCTATGGGAGTAACTAATAATTTGCATTTCTATATATTTCACTAATAATATGTGAAATGAGAGTGACTTTTTTGGGAATAAATTGAGGGTTTATTTTTCTATTCAAGACACAACTCATAAGGCTGTAACACAAACAATTTTTTTTTCAATTCTCAAAAGTCCAACCAACTTGGTTTGCTTGAACATCTTTTTCCCTTAGTTAAAACGGGTAAGTTTGAACATTTTAAAGCCACAGGTCATCATCATCATCATTAAACAACACTCTATATAATGGAACCACGTGTTAGATATATTTTAGTGGATTTTGGTTTTAGGCAGAAGGCACTAATCAGTGTATCCCACACATGCCAGCAATTCATATTTCTTTGGCATGGTGGATTGTAAAAAATATATATGCATACATTCAATTGTGCGGTTCTCTAAAGAATTATATATTTTCCACAACTATTTGACATAATAAATTCAGTTGAAAAATTTGTAGTCTGTAGGGCACATAATGTGTAAAATTTTATATATTGTCAAAAATATAGTTGTTAAATTCTTTAATATATTACTTTTAGCTTTAAAATAACTAATGAATCAACATTGTCCATTTTGTGTTTGTAAGTGCAACTCACTAGGAGCTTGAATGCATACAATAAATGAAACAAGTAGCAATCCGTGATAGTTTGCTAGTTTAAACAAAAGAGAAATCCATCCATTTTCAAATCTAAGAACTAAAGTTACCCTTCATGTGTACTTTTTAGACACTCTCAAACAACATGGTCCCACATGTACATACAGATGAATGGTGGTCTTAAAAGAGCAACCATGTTCCATTCAAAAATAAGTTGTCCAACACACCCTCATACTACATACAACTCCAAAGATAATAAAGATAATCAAAATAAAATAATATAATGTAACCCCTATACAATATGATAATACCATTTATAATGGAAGGAAGGGGGGTCCAATTAACACTACTTTAGGTAATGTCATACCAACGGCTCTAAAGACTTTATAAAAAAAGGAAAAAAGAAAAGAAAAAAATGGCTATTTTTCTTTCATGAGTTTTAATTTCTCACCAACCCCTAAGCTTTGATTGGAAAATTAAGTTATGTGCTTGTTTGTTACTCTGAATCACTTTCCATGCTTTCCATTCCTTTCAAGCCTCTACTACGCTTTTGCTGCATATCCAAGACAAACCCAACAACATTTCAGTCTTCCATAATGCATAATAAATAATGGGATAGTTTTACTACATAGTAAGTAAAGAGATTAATAAGTCTTTTAACACTAAAATTAAGCAAATGTCCACTTTAGCCCATACTATAATAATAATTATTATAAATTTTTCTTTTTATATGGGAGTGGGAGGGACCAAATTTTACCTTCTTGACAGATTTCTTCTCCCTAACCTCATATCTACTCTTTGTTAGATCTGATAGCCACATCCCAGGAAAGCAATACTGTAATAATAAACCAATAAACCAATTTATACAATAACATGTTCTACTTTATAAATTAAAAAACCATAGAATAGAAATTTGATGCAAAAGATTGAAAGCGTTTTTTCTAGTGATAATATATACCTGAAGAGTTTTATCAATGTTTTTTGCTCTCTTCTTTGGTCTTTGTGGAATTTTAGTCCCTTTCATTGCAAGAAAATCATCTTCTTTCTCCTTTCTTGAAAGGGCAATGTATATCTTTGGCCATTCAATTACTTCTACACTAACTTTCTCTCCATTAGTATCAACATGATTATTCACTTTCTCAGTGGCTTGTGTTGTTGAAGATCCATTTGGTTTCTTGCACTTTGCTGATCCAGAAGAACAAGGCATTCTTTTGTTACTTTTTTCCATACAAGAAGTAGAATTTTTTTGTGCAGTAGATCTAGAAACATTTTGATTCATTCTTGAAGGTTCTGAAGGATCTTCCATATTCCTATTCATGTGAAAAGAAGATTATTACAATGCAAAGTAACTTAAGCTAATGTTTTCAACACATCAAGTTCTACTAAATTTTACAAGATAAATGCTTTTAGCATAAAATAACTATAGCAAGTTAAGTCAATCACATTACATATTCTATATAACAAAAACATTTTCATTGATAACAAACCATATAAGAATATTTTGGAATAACATAAGCAAAAGTAAATCTATATTCTATACTATTTATTACAAACTTTTTTATATATAAAACTAAGACTATATAAGAAAGTAAGATTAGAATGAAATTTTTTGATTAATAATACCTAGGGATATTATGCTTTCTGCCTCTACCATTAGAGGCAGAAACAAGTGGAGGTGGAGGGGGCATAGATGCAGAGGAAAACTTAGAAGGAAATTTTTTCCTTTGATTGGTATGAACAGAAGATGATGAATCTTCAATGAGAGTTCTAGAGACTCTTGATCTCTTTCTCTGACCCCATTTCAACAGCACATCACCACCACTTGGACTTGTGCTGTTGTTGCTGTTGCTATGACTTGTCTGAGGAGAGGAATCAAAAGGGGACATGTTTTTTTGGAAAAAAATGTTGTTATGCTTCTCTAGAGAGAGAACTATGCTATATGTGATTTGAATATATCTCAAAACTTTGCTTTCAAATCCAACACAACATAGATAAAAAGAGAGATGCAAATGCTACTAATCTTTGCAGCATCTGTATAGTTACTACTGTTGTTATTATTATTAATAGAGTTATAGTACTTTTATATTATATTCCCACATTATCCAAGAGTGTTAGGATGAGATCATTCGTATCTCTTTTAGATTAATCAAAGACTATTTATCTCATTCAAAAGTGTTTAGACGAGATAATATAGATTTCTTTGGCTTAGTCAAGGTATTGAGTTCGATCTTGAGCTTGGACATGCAGCAGAATTAAAACTCAAAGAAACTTTGATGTCTATTTGAGTCCCACAAATCTCGAGAGATCAATTTTCGCAATTGTGCGAGGAAGATATTTGGTTTACACAAAAAAAATAAAAAATAAAACCACAGATTTGAACTCAGCTCTCATAAAGTATCAACGTTAAAGCTCTTGAGAGGAACTATTATCGCCTATACAATTACGCAAAAGATATCGAATTTACACAGAAATATTCCCACTATACTTCCATGTGCAACCCCATCATATGCCCTTTTATTCCATTTGTTTGATTCCTTAAACTCATACCATGAAAAAATCAAATAAATAAAGAACAAAGATCAATTCAATCTATGTATGATCAGTAACATGCTAACAAACAGTCACACCACTACTCAGAAGTCAATTTCAAACAATGATTACATAAATAAATGTCTACATAGATAACATAACACTAATATTTTGTTTTCCATACAATTGATTTAACAAAAATGTGTAGCAACAAATGTATAAGCAAAGAATGAAACATAGCCTAAGGTAAACAAATAAATTAGAAGTGAAAAGGAATAACCTCATGATTATGTTTGTTCAAACAATTGTTGTAATGATTGAAATTGGGATTTTTCTTCTATGCAGAAAATTGGTCGCGTCGTGTGTACAAAAAAAAGGTTATAGTGTTGTGACTTGTGTGGTTAATGTGAGAATCGTTTTAGTTATTTGATTTTTAAGGTAAACATAACAGGCTTAAATATTTATATCTAACTTTAATCCTTGTCATCATCTCTAAAAAAACTTCAATCCTTTTTAATCTATTGTATCGATTCATTTTAATTTTTGTAACAAATTGTTTTTTTATTTTTGTTGATAATGTGTTATCAATTCTTTTATTAAATGACTTATTTTTGGATGAAATATGTTTTTTTTAAGGAGGATGAAATGTGTTATTTCATATGAAAACAATGTTTTTCGACGAAGACATCAAGAAATTTATTTTCTGTATTTTCTTTTGTTGATAAAATCGAAATAGAAACCTAGCACTAAGAAATATCTACACAAAAATAAACCAACATTTTCTTTAGAGGGTCACTAAATCAACATCATTAGGTTATTTAGTGACTAACTTTTGATTAAAAAAAAGTAATTTATTAAACAACTTCAACATAGGAGATTTAGTTACTTGTTACTTGAAATATGAACTTTAAAGATTTCATTCAAGAAGATAAGATATGTTGCTATCATATAAGCACGAGATCCTGATTTGATAACTTCATGACAAGGACAAATTTGGTCCCTCACACATACCCACATTTGCTGTAAATCCAAATGTTGAGATTGAACATTTGGATTTAATTTGTTAAAAAAAAATCAAAATGGAACATAATGAAAAGGATAATGTCACCCAATACATTCATATAATGAACCGTCACATGTACATACAACACTATGTACCCAAAAAATGTATGAAATAGAAATCCCCTTCACTTGCTGTGGTGTGCACCTCCACCAGGTTACTTCTGTAAGCTTCTATGCTTCTGCTCATTTAAGTTATTGGCTTCATAAACATAGTTGTGAATATCTAACTATAGATAAATGGAGATACAGTTTGACCTTACAACAACATCATCCTACTCTGAAAGTTTACAAACATTAAGGCAGTCAGGCAAAACCAATGCTGCCTTCTGTGCTGTGTTAATGAATCATGAAGTCGATAGTTTTCTACTCTTTGATGGGTTTTTGGCAAGATCATCAGAAAATTCTCGCCTTTTTCTTGGGTTGTATCTCTTCTCTTCAGTATCATTGTTAACAGCTGTGCCTCGTTGACCTTCTAGAGCACCTTTCACAAAACGGTACAACCTCCAGACCGTGTAGTCACTCTGTCGATAATGATAAAAACATGAGTACTAGAAACATGCTAAACAAATAAACTACTTGAATAGGAAATAGTACACGGCAGCCCGATGCACTAAAGCTCCTGCATACGGAGGGTCCGGGAAGGGGTCCCACCATTTGGTGTATTGTACGCAGCCTTACCCTGGTTTTTTACACAAGAGGCTGTTTCCAGGACAACAACTTTAGTGTTGCGCCAAGGTTCCCTCTCTGAATAGGAAATAGTATACGATACACAATTTGATAATGGATGACACTGATAGTAAACATTATTAACATTACAGACCTGAGCATTAATGTCAAGCACCACCTCATCTGCAGTAGATTCAAAGCTTGGGTTGATCTCAGCAACTAAATCCAATGCCCTCTGGAGATTTTCAGGAGACAATTTGGCGATAGCCTTCCCAAGTGCTTTCTTCTCTCCAGTAGATAGTTTCCTACAGTATCATTAGAAACAGTAAGCATTGTAAAATATTCATAATCCACACAATATCATGGCCATGACCCCAAAATAACAGAATACCATCACAAAACAAGTCTTGCATTTAGAACGCCAAAGTGTGAAGTACAGCATTTCTGGACCAAATATTGTCATTTTCACATTTCTTTGCAACTTTAGTTTTAAGCAGTACCATACTAAATCCTCCTATAAGGAGACCCTAGGATATAACATACTAACTGATACAGGAGACAAGGTCAATTACAATTAAACATCAGATTGCTATTTGGGCAACTGTACATAGTAAAGTGATTACTGTTGACATAACTTCAGCAGTTTATTGCAGCAATGCTTCCGTTGGTTTACATTTTGTCTTTTAGTTCGTTTTGCACATAGCAACTTAAAACAGTAGCAAGGTTTATAAATATTTTACGGCCTATGATTTCATTCAAGTCGTGGTCTGTAGCCTACATGAAGAGCATTTGAAGATTGCAACCGGATTAATTGCTAATTCATTAACAAAAGCCCCATTTCAATTTTCCTAGTTGTAGACCAGAAGATTAGCCCTCTATTGACTTTGTACCATATTTCTAAGCCTCTTCACTCTTGAAATATCCTGAATATTAACTATCGACATTTTCATCCTACATGTCCCCAATTTTCCAATTTCAGGATGAAAGACATCCATGATTTGTAAAGTGCATAGAAACTAAGAAGCATCCAACTTTATAGACCGATTGTAAGAAATGTCCACTCCCTCCGCTAAATGACACAATATGGAAGGACATAACTGCACAATCCATGCCCTCCCAAAGAACTACTTCATCTATCAATAAATCAACATACATCAAAGATAAGTCATGGGACCAGCATAAAAATGTTTGTTCAAAAGAAACTCCAAATAAAGAAAGTGCTTTTATAACGTGCAATTTACAAAAGGAAAATTTTAATCTAAAAGGCTATGTTTGGAAAGGGATGATGAGGAGTGAAGACTTGAAGGAATAAAATTTCAGGAGACATAATTGGCTAATTGCTAACAATGAGGCTAAAAACTTCTGGAGGTTAAATACTCCCTCGTTTAGGGGGTAAAACATTAACCCCAGCACACGCAGGCAATATTTCAGAACTCCGACCTGTTCCCTCTCTCACCATGAAGAAAAACTCTTTCGACCACAACTTGACGCCAACATCAATGGCTTCGCCCAGTTTCTGACTAAACTAGATTTTGGTCTGCAATTTGTCCTCACCAGAGATCTCAGTCTCCAACAGATTCAAATTTTATTGAAGTCTCCGCTCGTGACAATATGACTGATATTAACTTCAAAAGTCATGCAGTAAGTTTATTAAAACTGTTCCTGTTCTACATCAAGGTAGCACTATTCAGCCACCACGTATTTTGGCTATGCGATTTGAACTTCAAACCACAGTGGTGGAACTTGACGATGTTTTTGAGCTTCCTCGGGCTCATGAAGAACACTATCAGATCCAAATATTTATTTACCTAAGGTTTGAAATATACAGATGCAATAACAAGTTTTCACTACAATTTGACCTCCTAGACTAGGGAAAATGATTAACTGTTTTTTGACAAACCTGCAATTCTGAATGACCTTTTCTCTGAATTCCATCAAACGTGCACCAACCTCATTAAGCTGAAAAAACAGGTAATTGACATCATAAACCATCTGGTATGCTCCTAAATGACATCAAACAAATGATTTGCACAGAAAAGCACAATGCTAGCAAAAAAAAAAACAACCTCATTGCTTAAATCCTTAGCCATATCAGCATAGGTCGTCTCCTGAGCGAGATGAACGTCCAGCTGGGCTTGTGCTTCTTCCTCTATTTGTCTCTTTTCCTACCAAAATTAAACCGAGAAAGGTAATGAGTAACGACATATCAGATGACAATATCGCAACTGTCACTACAAGTGCAGCCACCAAAATTGTATAGATTGTTTTTGTGGTATAAAAGAATAAATTAATTAAGATAAATAGAAAGAAATATGAAACAACTACAACCACCAAAGCCTTTTCTCATTAGGTGCGATCGACTAAATGGATCAAACAATGTTTAATGTTATGTCCTTAAGAGAAAATATGAGGGCTGTGTTAGGCTTAGGCAGTCAACACAACCCACATAAAGCTTCATTGAATCTTTATTGCATGGATAAGAGAATAAGAGATACTCCTTGACATAAGTACAAACAAACTCAATGAAGTAAAGCTGCCTGGTCCCTTAACATATCTATAAGAAAATGCATGTGTCGATGTGTGCACTAATGAGACTTTTAATATGATTTTGGTCAATCCGACCATTGAATTATTGCTATTCATTACCTTGATTATTTGTATTAAATTTAGTAAAAATTGAAAAATGATCAGAAGAATATAATCAAATTGTTTTTATTTAAAGTATATGGAGCATTATTCTTGACTCGTGACACATATCGATGATGTATCATCAGATAATGTGGGATTGATGAAATATTTTATGCATATAATTAATTTATATGGTAGTCAATTTTAATCCAAAGATGAATTATGATATAAAGTTATATTATAGAAGTTATTAAACATTGCAAGTGTGCTAAATGGTTACGACTTACAACCAACATATATATATATATATATATATATATATATATATATATATATATATATATAAATATATA
>Ga0099826_10001762_pt1 | contig 13385 bp, 7 predicted proteins | sample Mtrugardesep15_FD_76830 | JGI IMG/M metagenome (GOLD analysis project Ga0099826, IMG submission 76830) | Root nodule microbial communities of legume samples collected from California, USA - M. trunc garden sep15 | ecosystem: Host-associated > Plants > Roots > Nodule | place: USA: California... | reverse complement strand
TACCGATTTATCAAATTACTTATTTAAAGATGTCAATATGAAATAGATCTTTAACTTTTAAAATGTTAGACAAGATAAACTTATGATAGATAACAACAAGTCATACCTAAGCTTTTGAATTTTTAACCAGGCCAATTAAACTTGAGTTTTGTATAACCTAAATGTGTCCAACCTATTTTCGTTAGTAGTTTTGTAATCACATCCAAAATATACCAACATAGTTCTTATAGATGAAGGTTCTTCGAGGTTGTTAACTACATTAGTGGAATTAAACTATTTATAGTTTCGATCACATGGAGCCACTTAGCAAATACATTTTAGCACAAGGAAAAAAAATGAGATTCAACACAAAACTTGTTAACACCTTTTACATTACTTTATTAGAATTGTGGACAAGTCCTTCAAATTTTTTATGAAGTGGGTATGAAGGACTCTCAAGTCGTGCAACAAATGACATAAGCTAGAAAATCTTATCAATATCACTGGCCCACACGGAAGAACAAAAATATAAATTTTTGATAAAGGGAGAACAAAATTAGTCAAGTTAATTAACTACAGTTTGATTCTGTTACATTGATGTAAAAAATGTATACCGTAAAATAATTACAACAAAACAAATTATAAACGTGATTTTTAAGATATATGATTTTACTTTGTATAATTTTAATTAAAGTTAATTTTTTGGTATGTAACAATTATAATTAATTAATGGTGTAAAAGATATACACCCTCTGGTCACTAATATAAGCAAAAATTCACTTTTTAGATGCATTCAATTAATGATGTATGTGACATATAATAAAGACCACATACATTCATTAATTGAATGTATCTAAAAAATGGATTTTTGTTTATATTAGTAACCGGAGGGTATATGAAATAAGGTTTAAGCCTTGATTATTAAGAAAAAGGTTTAAGCCTCATTTTCAAAGTCTTTCTAAATATAAAATTACTAGGAAACTTTTTAGGACTTTGTCATGTAATAATGTATATAAAAGCCACCCACCTAAACCAAATATTTCATACACTTGTAAAGCAATCAAACTCAAAATCTTTTTGAGCCGGCACATATAGTTAATCAAAAAAATGCCTTCAAAGAAAATTCAATGGAAATTATTTGTGCTTGGTTGTTTCAAGGACAAAAACCCTTCATTGGAAACACCAAAATTTGTTTCAAAAAAGACAGGTTCTAGTAGAATTTCTCTATCTGATTTAAGTGATTATTCATCACCTTCTGTCATGAGTGATTTATCCAATTCATTAGTGGGATCAAATCTTCATATTTTCACTTGCAAGGAACTCAAAGAGATCACAAACAACTTTGACAAATCAAATTTTCTTGGAGAAGGTGGATTTGGAAAGGTGTACAAAGGTTTTATTGATGATAAACTTAGGCCTACACTTGTTCCTCAAGCTGTGGCTGTTAAAGCCTTAAACTTGGATGGAAAACAAGGCCATAGAGAGTGGTTGGTAAGTGTTTTCTAAACCTTTCAACATTATTATCTATCATAGTGTTTTAAAAATCAAACTGGGCGGCTCAACCGATTAAACCATGAACCGAACTTTACTATAATAATTCAATCATGTAGTTTCGTTTGGTTCGAGTAGTTAAAGATGGTTGATGAAAGTTTTCTAATTTTTTTTCTTCTTTGTATTGTATAGGCTGAAGTTATCTTTTTGGGGCAGTTGAAGCATCGCAATCTTGTTAACTTAATTGGTTATTGCTATGAAGATGAACATAGACTTCTTGTGTATGAATACATGGAAAGAGGAAGTCTTGAAGAAAAACTTTTCAAAGGTAAATGCATGTTTAATTTTTTCTAATATTTTCTAAAATATTAAAATATTTTCTAACAAAATGATTATTATTCTTATAAAATGCAGGTTATTTAGCAACTTTACCTTGGTTAACAAGAATCAAAATAGCAATTGGTGCTGCTAAGGGACTAGCTTTTCTTCATGAAGAGGAGAAACCAGTTATATATAGAGATGTCAAAGCCTCAAACATTCTATTAGATGCTGTAAGTATTCATTCATGAGCCTAATTAATTCATGCATTTTATCAAATTTTGTTGAGCAAATTGAATCAACACAAATTGACATGAACATATATATTCATTCTTTTTCAGGATTACAATGCTAAGTTGTCAGATTTTGGTTTAGCAATTGATGGACCAGATAAAGATCAAACACATATTACAACTCGTGTGATGGGTACACATGGATATGCTGCTCCTGAATATATCAATACAGGTATATTCTAATCTATAGTCAAAACCAATTAAACCTACCCCTTTAATTTTCATCTAGGCTTAAATATATTTTTATTCTTTAAAATAAGATAATTAAAGTTTTTGGTCCCACAAAATTTTCGTCATTTTTTTTTTGGTCCTTTTTTAATTTTTTTTAAGATGATCACAAGTGTCCGTCTTTTATACTATTATAGTCAACTTTTGGGATTTGGATTGTGTGTAGTGAGTGTATGAAGCTAGCAACGTCTACATGGCCCGGTCAAGATCAGATGGTCTACTTTATTTCTTTTAAGTTTTTAAAATTGAATATAGGGAACTTGAAATATGAACTATATATTATTTCAAAAAAAAAAATATGAATTATATATGATCTTGATCGAACGGTCCAGATGTGCTGTGACAATACAATAAAATCTCAACTTTATTTTGTCCTTTTTCAGAGACATGAGGGACCAATTGTAATCATTAAAAAATGGCTGACATTACATATTTTCTGTTTACATCGGTTAAAATCATATTTTCACATTGACTATTTTTGAGGAATATTTAAGCTACCCATTCATCAAAATCTCATGAATGTTTTAAAAGTTAAAACTAACTATTTTTTGTCTCCTTATTTTAGGTCGTTTGACAACAATGAGTGATGTATATAGCTTTGGAGTTGTTCTCTTAGAGCTATTAACAGGAAAGAAATCAGTGGACAAAAAAAGACCTCCAAGAGAGCAAGATTTAGTAGAATGGGCAAGGCCATCACTGAAGGATTCACACAGACTTGAAAGAATAATTGATTCAAGACTAGAGGATCAATACTCAATTGAAGGTGCTAGAAAATTAGCAATCTTGACTTATCAATGTCTAAGTCATCATGATAAAAGTAGACCAACAATGAGAACAGTTGTTAAGACCTTACAGCATGTCATGAAATTAAATGACATTCCAATTGGTCATTTTGTTTATGTAGCTCCTATTGAGGTAACAAATATTGAAGTGTCACTAAATGTGGATAAAAAAGGAAATGAAAATGAATGTGATGAGAATGAGATCAACAAAAATGTTGTGAAAAGTCAAGATGAAGAAAAGGGAGAGAAAAATGAAAAGGGTCATCAAAGTCAACATAGAAGTCGCAGCAATCGACGACGGGTTAAGACATTGATGAAGTCTCGTTCTGTTCATTCTGACACTGCTTTGTATAAGACTCTTGGAACTAGTTTGTACTCACCCAAACAAAGTGAGGAGAAGCAACAAGAAGTGAACATTTGCCAATATTAGAAAGATTGAACCTAAATTCTCTACCATGATGTAATATAATCATAGATAAGGTTAGGGGGAAAAAGAACGTAGAAGAAATTAAAATATATTAATTGTACATCACAATATACAGTTTTTTTTGTTGGTGTTTTTCCATTTTTTGGAGTTTGATTTTGATGTTTTTTTTTTGTTTTGGAAATTCCATTTTTGTTTTAAGGGACTGATGTAACACATTCCTAATAAGGATAGCCAGTTTAAGTTTTACATGCATTTCACATTTACACACATATGTGTATGTATACATAATAAACTTTATGTAGCAACAAATTGTTAGTTTGAGTAGAAATCAAGTTTTTTATGACTCTTGTGGAGGAAATAATGTAGTTGATACTTCACACCTATTACAAGTAACAAAAGAAAAACTTGTTTTATTGGGTAGTTTTATTTTATTTTTGAAAAATTCCATATTATTCTTTCTTGTTTAGTCTTATATATGATGCAAATTAATTGTCAATTGTTTTTCTTCGTTTTTACGTCGGATTTTCCACCTTGTTTTTGACAATTGCTACCGTTGTTATGGTGCCTTACGTAAGAAGCAAAGGAAGATTGAATAACATAATAACATTCTATTATCTATTTATGACATTATTTTCTTTCTTACTTCGCAAAGTCATAAATTTAAGATCTTGAAAGTGAAATAAGCCAAATTATTTGTTGACTACTGGTGCCGTTGACTTCTGCCGTGTATTGACAATTGGTTTTTTGTGTGAACAATATTTGTTGAAGATTAGGTTTTCCAAAGCTGTGGCATCCATTTTGTGGTAGATGTAGATTCAATCTATGCACCTATATGGGTTTGATTTAGTATTTGATTTAATTCTTATTCGTTTTCATGATCGTAAAGAATTTTTACACAATCAATCATTATCGCTAGATCATCAATTAAGCTTTAAGGTAATTTGGATGACTATTGTCTGGGTTATCTGGAAGGAAAGAAATAACATGATTTTTAACTAGAAGATTGATACTTTGGATCGTTTAGTAGATAATATTAAATTGATGTCTTTTTTTTGGTTAAAGGCAAACAAGCCTACTTATGTTTCTAGTTACCACGACTAGTGGCGGCACCCTTTACCTTATATGAGTGTTTTATTGTAGCCTTGTGATGCTTTGTTTTTTTCAGGAGTGCTCAATTATGGCACCATACATTTAGCTGTTTTTTTTAATGGGTGGTTCTCTTTTGCACACCTTGTGCGAGATGAATCATCATTGGTGATATAATATATTCCATTTTAGCTTGTTAAAAAAAAAAAACTTTACTTTAATCATATATGCTTCTAGAAACAAATATATAGTTGTTTATGATTTGTTGATAGTTTAAAGTCTTTTGGGCTAACGATGCATCATAGTTAAACTCTTTGTACTAACAATAGGTAAATGAAATCATTTTCATAAAAAAATAAATAGAAAGATTTTTATTCGTCCACTAATAATTTGAGGTATTCTTGTCTAAAAGAAATAGGCATTAATTGCACAGCTATTGAGATTAATTGCTTAAGGTGATTGCGATTTATTCAATCGATTGATCCGTCTCAACAAATGTTTACATCCATCAAACCAAGATGTTTGAGCTTCAGTGATAAGAAACTCCTTTCAAGGACGTATCCGAGGAATACCGAGTTCGATTCCCAGAGAGAACAACACTTAGCCAGTACGTATGCCTCTACGCATGAGTCAGATTAGTCGTCCATCATTAGTGGATCGAAAACCGATGCAAAAATAAATAAAAAAAAGTTTACATCCACCAACAAATTTTGAACATCGATATAAGAAACATGAATATCTACCACTTAATTGTTATATCTTTAATAATTTCATATTTTTGTCAATTTAATTGTTGAATAATATTATTGATAAAAAAATAAACAATATTAAGTTTATATTATTCAAATTATTCATTTTTCTCTTATATTTCTATGTCCATATGATGTTAATATCAATGTATCTCATAGACACTAAATAATCTGACATTAATGTTGTATAACTTTATAAAAATAATCTTTGAACACAATTGCTCGATAAATACTATTTCAAAAAATGTATATATATACGTTAACTTGAACTGAACTATTGATGAAAATACTAAATAATATTTGGAACTTCGTAGATTTGCTCTAGTAGGTAATAACTTTTGATTTTATATACAACAACTAAAATATATTATAATGTTTTATCAAACATAATTAAGCTATGGTCCCCCAATTAATCTAATTAAAATGTTTATTTTTTTCTGCTAGAAAAATGTTTGTTTTTTTTTATCATGTTACTAGATTAATTGACAACTAATATCATTAATTTTATACTACATCTTATTTCAAATTATCTCATATTTTGTAAAATATGTTGATATGGTCATTTCCACAACAAACTTTAAATAAAATTAACCATAATGATATATCTCATTTATTTTTTGTGTTAACCCTCTAGTTGATCTCATGGTAAGGAGGTCATGGTAATCTAGTGTCTGATCAGAAGGTAAGTAAAAACTAGACAAAATTTGTTCCACTCAAGAATCAAACTAAGGTTCTTCTGAACAATTTATCCTTTGGTGAAACTCGTTAACCACTTGAGCTAGTTTGTTTGGTTAGTCGATTGTCGTTTTTGTGTGTCCATATAAAACAAGAATCAAACTTGTTAAATTTTTAAGTGTAAGTTTAATCCTTCATAATATTGCATTTTATAAGAATAGTCAAACGGATTATTTTTAGTCATCAAAATAGTCCATATAAATGCAAATAAGGACTAAAATTGAACGAATGTTTTTGAGAGACTAAACTTAAAAATGCATCATTTTGTAGGGACTAAAAACATATATAGTCCCTATAGAACATATGCACTACTATTTTTTATTTATTTATTTGTATGTTAAATATATTTACCGATTAATGTCTCTTATACTAGGTACTGTAGCTATAAAAAAATTTAACAAACAAAAAAATATTAGTTTAGGGTTTCTTATATACCTTTTATATTTAAACAATTATTATTTTAATCAAATTATGTTCCTTATATTCGGTTCCCGTAACTTTAAATTCCTGACTCCGTCCCTGGCTATGATTAATAACTCGTTTTAGCTATATATTTTTTAACCGGTATCCTCTACATGCGACTACATAGACTAATCAACTAATAATTGAAAAAAAATCTTTCAAATAAAAAAACCTAATAATTGAATAGTAACATTTTTTTAGCAATGAATGTTATCATATATCTTAAGAATTATGTACGCCAAATTTAAATAATTGTACATTCATGACTCTTGTTTTGGACAACATTCATGACTATGATGAATTATAATTTTTTTTTGGTCAATATGAATTATAAGTTTTAATTAAAAGGGAAGGGGAAAATAAAAGAAAAAAATGTTTTGTGATTCTAAACCGTCCCTAACATTGCAAGAAAACAAAGCAGAAGTTTCCATCCTTTGAACATGACTTAATCTTGTAAGGGATCAAAATACTCACATCAACTTCCTTTACCAACCCCAGGCATTAGTGCGGTGAATGAAAATCACTTGTTGTATGGCTAATATCACAAATTAAGAATCTACAGCTGTCTTTTGGTGACATGTCAACAATCAAAGGGAAGACTAATGATACTCTTGTTCATCAAATCAAATGCCACTAGCTAGAGAAATATTTGCTCACATATTCAACTATGTATATTGTATTTTGTGTTAGATGTTTTTTGAAATGTTTGTCTTTTAACACCTTTCTAATGACATCATTAAACCAAAATACACAAGTTCTTTACTTGCTTTGAATAAGAACTTTGTAAAACACACGGCAGAATACAATTCTAGGACATAGAAACAAAACTAACGTTAAGCTTGTGTGAAATGTAGACAAGAATTTTGCATTACTTGTAAAAATCAATCTCCACCAACATTTATATGATGGTGATACAAGTCATTTTCAAATTTTTACATGTACTTAAAAACAAATATTGACCATGGAGTGAGGCGCAGTCTTTGTCTTGTTGTAGTCTGATTTTTATGGATAAATTTCTAAGAAAATATTAGCTCTGATACCACTTTTGATCCTTTTAGTTTGACATAATTCTTAAGTTAGTTTTTTAAGTTTTAAAAGTTTCAAATAAGTCCTTTTAGTTTATAAACTATTTTACCGTTACCCCTGTTGTCAGTCTCCATTTAATTGATGTTGATGTGGCCGTTAAATTGCTAACTTGGATCAAAACGATGCATTTTAAAGGCTCTAGGATGTCAAAACGTTGCGTTTAATGGTCACAAATGATCATTTATAGGGCTAGAAAGGCAGTCATTATTATCATTAGTTGTCTTCCTAGCCCTATAAATGATCATTTACAACCATTAAACACAGTGTTTTGACTACCTGGAGCCTTTGAAACTCATCGTTTTAATCCAAGTCAGCAACTTAATGGCTATATCAGCATAAGTTAAACAGAGACTGAAAACAGGGGTAACATTGAAAAAAGTTTATCAACTAAAATGATATATTTGAAACTTTTGAAACTTAAAGGACTAACTTGAAAATCTTGTCAAACTAAAGGGACTAAACGAAGTATTTGACCCAAATATTATTAGTTTACTTTGGAGTTGGGATCCAATTTTAGAGCGCATTGTGGAGATATTTGATATATTGAGACGTATTAATGATGTATTTTTTTTAATAATAAAAAAAATGATTTAACAATTTGGGAATTTTTTTTTTCGTGCGCGCCTAAACTCATTAGATTTGGTCTTCTAATCATATAAGATTATCTTTTCACTAAGTGTGTTGAATTTCGTAGTTAGAGTCTGAAAAAATTCCATGGCTTGTGTTTTTTTTATTGATGTAGCAACCTAAAATTGGCCAGCATTTAGACATTATAATGTGATTGTCATGATTTTATGAGCTATATTGTGATTGTCATGTAATGAGTTTGAGTATCCTCTATATATAATCTAAATATGTTTTTAATTCCTGCCTCTAAATTTTGTAATATTTGTAAATTTTGTAAAGACTAAAAAGATAGTAACAACTTAAAATAAAATGCAGTTAACCATTTTTCTTAGGCTTAATAGCAGTTTTAACCTCTTAACTTTTTTAAAGTTGCGATTTTGGCCTCTAAGAAAAAAAACTATAAAACCGCCCCTTAAGTTTTGCACTTGTGACAGTTTTAGCCCTCAAGGTCAATTTTGACTCGGTCTACGCTGATGTGGCACCCTAAGTAAGGTGCCACATGTTATTTTTTATTTTATTTTTGCTTTGGGGGACCAAAACTGCTACAGTTGTAAAACTTAGGAGACAGTTTTATAGTTTTTTTTTTAGGAGACCAAAATCACAATTTCGTAAAAATTAAAGAAAGAAAACTGCTATTAAGTCTTTTTCTTATACATTGGCTCATGTGGAATGACCGGATGACATAACCAGTTTCAATTCCTAGTTTGTTTCTAAGCCAAATTTGTGTGGAAATCAAAAGTGCTCTACATCATCAAAATATCTTCAAGCTGCATTGTTCAACGCAGCAGTTAATTAACAAGGTTAGGTATCATATCACTAAGAAGATTCAATTCAAAATTCTTAAGATTTAGTAATATGAATTAGTCTATACTGCGTATATTGTAGAATCACAAGAAAATCCACATATATGATTCAACATGGGAAAGAATGGAAAAGGATTTCGTCTCAATGGGTAACAATAGCAAAAGGAAAGAATATGAAATCGTGACTTGAATATTTGTTGCCAATAAGTTGGTCTAAAATGAGTTCAATTCTAGCATCTACCAGACACCAATATAATGCGTTCTATATGCTAATGATCATTATTTATGTTTTCCTTATTTTCATCACTCACCTTTGCAGTAGCAGCTGAACATATTCACATTGAAAATATGCAATATATATGCATGGGATGTTGTCCTTGCAATGTCTAAGTCAGGGCCTACTCAAACATAAGAGTTACCTTTGACCTAATCACAAGGTGGACAATGTCCTTATTTTTGGCTCTAACAAAAAAAATATTAAAAAATAAAAATAAAAATTATTACTAATATCTTTATTAGTATATTTATAAAATTTTGATAGATTTAATTCATATACACCGTAAAATATACATATTAGTATATTTAGTCTTTTTTTTATTGTTTTTGGACGTTAGCCATCTTTTACTATAAAAAAGATATATATACATAGCATGTGATCATATCTCATTATTATATAGTTTTGTTATATTAGTTCATAAAGTATCTATGTGGCGGTGGAATGTGATTGCTTCATGTGTAATTTTTTTTGCATTTATAATACATGTAATTAAACTTAATTTTCATATATTATTAACTAAACAAAATTTTCTTTAGTCTTGGATGAATGTACCACTTAAAACTCACACAACAACTGAAAATTAAGGTGAATGTATCCAATCTAACGATATGAAGATTTTTTTTTCAAAAACAATTGCTTGAAAATGTACATATGCATTTATCATATGTCACTTTGATTATGTTTAAGTTAAGTCTTCCAAATATTTTCAGTTTAGGATAAAATTCACGTTAGCTAGTTATTTTACCAACTACCAACGACATTGTACAACAGTAAAAGTTAGGTAGAGCACACAATTATATCCATCACCATGACCGTGGCTAGGAAACATTTGGGAGACTGGTTTCTTGATTATAATAATTAAATATTTTTTTTGTCGAAAAATAATTAAATAAATTTATCTGTTTCAATAATTTTCTCTCCAGTCTCCATATTTGAATAGATTAAGCTGCGTTTTTCTACATTATTAAAATTAAAATTATATATTTTTTCCCTTCTTAATTTCCCAACGATTTTCTTGCAATTCTTCCTCCCACTATACAATACTATCATTATATGATCCACACAAGACCAAGCACTAGCAGACATGTAATACTCGTTTATCATCTGTGACTCTTCTACTAGTCCACAAGATCCACACTACCACGAAGTTTAGAACTTCAACATCATTTAAGAATATAATAATATTTGTTGGTGCAAATCATGTAATAGAAAATATTTCTTGGTGAACATTTGGCAATTTGTCAATGGATAAATTCATATTTTACGTTAGCGTGGCTGGATTACATACCTGAATAAATAATTTGATGATACTTGACAGTTATCCCACTGAAATCATTGAATATTGTTTCACATTTTCAAACAAAGAATAGTATTTTGCTTATTATAATAAGTAAAAAAATCATGTGTATTTTACTTATTTTTGTGATAACTAGGTGACAAATTTATAATGGTATTGTTGTAAGAAAATTGAAAAAGAAATTAATATTAAACACTACATTGCTTTCAATATCTTCAAATTGTTTTACAGAGGCACGGAATTAATTCTTAGAACTTCATTGTCATTACTCATCTGCAACAAGTGGCAAAATTGGTTTTTTATATTTAGTTTTTCAACATAAGAAACTAATGATAGTTTTAACCAAATTTTGTATTAAAATAAGTTTTCTGATTCTTGTAATGATAAAAGGAAAAATGTTTTTTTTTTCTCTCTCTCTATCCATCGCTCACATTTTAAGAATGCAATTTTAGTCTCTACATTCAATATTTTGTGTTTTTGACCTTAACATGACAAACAGAGAAACATACTATTGTTGAAGTAGAATTAATAATGATGTGTGAGCTTCAACTTTCGTATGTCTTCTTTCTTTCCTCCCTAAGGAATCCCCTTTATTATTTCATAGTTGATAATAGGATTTAAAATAACGATAATGTGAATAAAAAATAATATGAGTAGGCCCAATTTAATCTAATTGTGCTGAACTATTTTTTGCTTATAATATAATATGCACTGCTTTATATTATAAGAGAGAAGAAGAGTATATATTTTATATTAAGAGGGAAATGTTGTGTAATCAAAACTTATCATAAGAGGAAAACCTACCTTCTCATATATTCCCTCCGTCTCTAAATTATAGTCGTTTAAAGTTTGCGTATGATTATTAAGGAAATGATTGATTGCGTTGATTTTAATGGTAATATTAATACCATTGACTAAAATACTTTTATTAATTGTAGTTAGTGGAGTAGTTAAGTTGGATGAAATTCAATAAATAAGAGTATAGTAATGGAAAAAAATTAATAAATGCTGCATTGGTATTCTAAAGTGACAATTATTTTGAGAAAAAGAAAAAATGTTAAAAAGACTATTATTGTGAGACGGGGAGAGTAATTAATAATAGATCCAATAGGAATTGGGATTTTATAGGCCCAATAAAAAACCACATATCAAACCAATCTAAATCGAAAATCGCAAAAAACAATATTTGGTTCGGATGTAATCGATCCACTTTTCACTTGAGTGTACAGTTCGGTTTGATTTGTGGTTTTTGTTGTAATGCATAACCAATTTCTTATCTTCAATAAGTGATTACTACAAACAAACTAAGGCTAAGCCCACATTCCATATTCCATGATAAATTCCATATTCCATGAATGGGCTCAATTTCATATTCCATGATAAATTGGTTATGCATTAGAAATTTATAATGGAATATGAAATGTTCATAGTATCATATCCATTTATATTAATTCGCGAGCGCGTGTTGACTATTTTAACAAATTATATATGCATTTATTTTCTCATACTTCTTCTCTGCTAATATATAAAACCGATTCCATTTTTGTGTTATGATTGGTTAGGGTTCATATGCTAGTGTCTGTGCATTGTTGTATGATAATGTTTTATGAGCACTTTCTACATGTTTCATCTTATATTTCAATGTTGTTTGAGTTAATTTTGGTGTTGATTATAGATAGCATGAACCCCTACCCATATGTGTGCCATAGCCCATAATCACATGACAGATGAAAGAAGATGTAGGAGAAGAGATGGTCAGTCGGAAAGAGGATAAGAAGTGTGTTTTGAGATAAATTTGAAGAAGGGAAAAGATGTGGAGAAAGATTGCTTTGAGAATTTTAGAAAATGTGGGGGTATAATTATTAGGTGTGTGGGTATACGTTTAAAATCTTATGTGCATATTTGTTTGTTCAATTTTAAAAAGGCAAAATTGAATGGGCTCAAAAAACCACCTTGGCCCATAAGCGTATACTAATTCCAAGATAAAAAGATGTTACTCTTCTCACTTTCATTTTTGCTCCCAAACACTGAGAAAATCCCAAAATACCTCCACTACAGTTAACTACCACTGAACAAATGTTGTTGGGGAGCGAGCGAAAGTTATCTGCCGTTAGGGGTATTTTGGTATTTTTCCGTGTTTCAAGAGAAAAAATAAAAGTGAGAAGAGTTGCTTTGAGTATAAAATTAGGAAATGGGTAGTTGAATAGTGCATGACCTCAATAATAGAAAAAGAGAATTTTCTTATCTCAACCTTCATTTCTCTTGTGCGCATTTCAAAATTCTCATTTGATCCCTAAAATAAAAATCTCATTTTATCTCTGTTCGGATCCTAAGCGTGCTTTACTGTTTTAGATTATCGAATTTGAAATCTATCGAAACATAGAAGATCAAAATATTTGTCATTAAATCACATTCTACCTCAACAACATCAACAATAAAACATCCCCTTAAAAATAACAATAAGACATATCCTTTATAGAGGTGAAAGAAACATATTTATTTCCCTTGTTTCATACCAAGACACACAATTAATTGTTTCACACATGTCAATGCATAATTTGGATTATTAATATACTCCCTCTGTCCCAAATTATAAGCAAAAAAAATTCATTTTCTTTGTCTCAAATTATAAGCAAAAAAGATCAACAATTATCTTTTCCAAAGGAAAATTAAATGCAAAGTGCATTCAATTTGCTCTCTCTTTCATTTTCTCAATAACCAACAACCAATGAAAATTGTTTTTAC
>Ga0099826_10001761_pt1 | contig 13388 bp, 8 predicted proteins | sample Mtrugardesep15_FD_76830 | JGI IMG/M metagenome (GOLD analysis project Ga0099826, IMG submission 76830) | Root nodule microbial communities of legume samples collected from California, USA - M. trunc garden sep15 | ecosystem: Host-associated > Plants > Roots > Nodule | place: USA: California... | reverse complement strand
TTTTTTTTTTTTTTTTTTTTTTTTTTTTTTTTTTTTATAATAGTAATAATAATTTCAGTGCTTTTTAAACGTGAAATGGAAGAAATTTGGATGCTGAAAATTTCCTTGTTATTCACAGTTTTTCACATTTTGTGTCTTCCCTTCTAAGACCTCATTGTATTGGATATCTTTCAGTAAGTTGCATTTTTACCAAGATTTTACAACTTGAGAGTTTACCACAACTCGTTTTGCCTAGGTAAATTCGATTCGAGAACTCGTACGAGTTTACTCAAAATTAAAATTAAATAAAATTTATTATTTACATGACATATGTAAACTAATATAATATTGTAAATAGTCAAATAGTGCAAAATATGACTAAATTATAAAGTTTTCAACCACAATAATAAAACATTATGTTCAACTAAACATCAAAATACGTACTAAACTTGAAATAAGAAAATATGCCTTCTTCTACGGTTCTACCACAACTGGCAACAAACACCACCACCGCAACCCTAACCGGCGTCGCAATCACCGGTGTCGGAACTAGAATAGTTTTCCTTCCACCACTATAACCCTAAATGGTACGTGCTCCACTGTTCATGGTTCGAGAACTCGGAGAAGAAAGAAAAAGAAACGTTTCATTCCAGTGTTATGTAAAGACAACTATTCAGTCTTTGGACTTAGAGAAAAGGAATTGGGCTTTGAAATAAAATGGGTCAATAAAATGGGCCAATTTTTCTTAAATTTTTTTTAGTCGTAAACACGGTCGAGTTTACACGAGTTTATCGAGTTTGACCGAGTTAACTCGAGTCAAACTCGTCAAACATTCCGATTTTACCAGAAATCGAGTTTACTTGCGAGTTAACACGATTTTGGTACCTAAACACGTAAACTCGGCGAATTAACACTTGATTTGCGGAACATTGATTTTTACATTAAACAACGAAGAGCTGTACATTTTGCCTGGCTCTCTGGAGCTGGTATTTACCATGGCGGCTTAAATTTTGGAGGGCAGTAGGTACTTTAGGCCATGATTTGATTTTGTTGTCTGTTTCATCTTCATTGGATATTGATTTGGAACATGCACTTTATGTGGGTAATGGTTCTGCAATTCTCATTTCAGACATGCTATTTGTGCTTCATGAGTGGTTCAAAATGTTGTTTTTTGTTAAACCTGTTTGCATTAGGAACTTACTCACCTTTCTTGCTAATTTTTTGACTACTTGATATCTCTTCAAGTGGAAATGGAAATTTTATTGAAAACAAGTCTCTTTTGAACTACTCCAAGTTGTCTGATGGAGTTGAAACAGTTAAACCAAGTTCAATGGCTTTGTCTGAATTCCATTTCTTGTTGCTTTTAGAGAATAAGGTCAAGGTGTGTATGCACTTATCTATCATTGTTTTGTTTGCTTGCTGTTTCAACATTTATAGGTTGTAACGTTTAGAGAATAAGGTCAAGGCATAGGCAAAAATTTAAGGTTTTTTTTAGTGCAGGTAACGTTTGCATTTATTATGACTTGATATGTTCTGTCTGGCGACAAAAATTTAAGGTTTTTTTTTTTTACCACAATGCCGTGGTTTGGTTTTTAACTGGAAAAGCTTGTGGTGCAGGCCGAAGCTGTGTTTTCCTCTAAAGATTATTTTAGAGCTGCATCTTTCTATGCTATCGTAAATTCTCTTTTTAAGTTCACTATTTTGGTGTATTTAGTAAATACCTTTTGTGCTGAAGACATGCCTATCCTGTACTTGGGAATTTGTTGGTATATAATCTAAAAGATAAAAAAGTTGACAGAAATATCAAATATGCTTTGCAGATCAATTATATTTTATCATTTGAGGAAGTCACTTTGAAGTTCATCAGTTCTGGCGAACAGGTGCTTTTCATTTTTCTGGCCTTTTAAGCTATATGAAATCGAAGAGATGACTATTATGTATTCCTTAAATGTGTGTGATTCAGGTGGCTGCAAAAAATTGTTGGTGTTCATTTCTAGAAAAAGTTTGTTTTAGTGTTGTTTGATTATATTCTGCTGCCTTATTTCATTTTTTTTTTAAATCTGAAGCATTTTTGTGCATATGATAAGTGGAAATTCATATGATTTTTTCTACGCATTTAATCTTTATAGCCAACGCTATCTTATGCAAATTGATTTGAATTGGTGAATCTAGTTTTCAAAATTTCTGGAATTGACGTTTGGCCTGTGCGTTATGAAAATTCACTAGTTTCTCTTCTTATTTGCTGGATGCTTTGAGGGCTTTCTTATCAGTTGGCAATGGAACAATTTTTGTTGCTCTGTACTTCGTTTCATCTACATTGAAGTTTCATCTTCAAATTCATTGTACTTGATTAGATGTGGTCACTAACAGATCGATGACAAGTCCAGTGTCTGCCTTGTGTCAGTCACTTATGGATGTTGTCACGTTCAATTATTCCATTTTTTCAAACTATTACCAGTGTCGATGTGTTAGTGTCGTTTTTGATGTCCGTGTCTGTGTCAGTGCTTCATAGCTAAGTATTGCATTTTACTTGCTCAGTATTCCAAGTTCATTAGGCATGAAATGTGGTGTTAAATGCTGATACTACATGAATTTGAACTATATCGAATCACTTCGTTTACTCGTGTCACAAATTGATGGCAGCTTCGATTTTTTACTCGTATCACAAATTGATGATGCTATAGCTGGCGAACATCCATTTTGTGGTGACTTGATGATCCGAGAGATTTCTTTGCCATTTATCCTTCCCGAGGAAGATCAGCATCAGCATGTGGTATCATGGGAGATAGAACCCAACGTTGGAAGCCAGAGAAGTATCCCATTAGCGGTCTGATTTGGAATTTGCCTGCATTCTGTGAATTTCTTTTGTTCATCCATGTACTATAAACACAGTTCTTTGCAGTGTGATATGTTCTGATATTTCAATTCATTTTATTTTTGGAGTCACATTTTTTCTTTTTATTTTGCTGTTGGCTCTCTGATTTTCTGATTGCCATATAAACAATGTGTACCACTACCCTCACTGTAAATTATGTTACCTTAATGTAATTTAGAGTTGCAACAAATTTTGATCCAACAGAGCATTATTAATGTTGCTTTAGCTTCTTAACTATGTAGTATGCTGACTGCTGTCACTTTTTTTTATTTTTATTCACTCCCTTTCAACAAACTGCATTAGTATTTTGTTAAAATATGTGAATTGGTTCTCAAAATTGTGAATATCGATCATGTGAATTTTATAAATTGTCAAATACATCTCTAGAATTATCTTTAATATGTAGGTCAAAATAGATTATCTTTAACTTCTACGGTTAATGTATGATATGACACATTAAATGAAGATGTTACACTTTATGTAGATCTCACATCAATATCACCAAAAACTTCATGTAACGATAAATCCATGTATTTTACGTCAATTTTAGAGTTGTTAATTTGTGATCCAAACACTTCAAATAAATTTTACTGCATTAATATGAGATTCACACAAGAGACCGCTTGTATAAACCACGATGAAAGAAATCAACAGAATGATTAATTTGGCTGTTATTAGAATTGTAACTGTCCCATTTGCTAAATTAAGAGACTATTTAAAAGACATTTACAATTTCTAGAAATAATTTGTCTATTTACTGTTCTTTGAAAAGAAAAAAAATGTAATACCTAATTTTCTCTTGCATAGATACAAACACAAATAAAATTATTTGTGCACACAATAATAAAAAAAATTAGTAAATGATAAATATATTAGTCACATCATTCAACCAATTTATATTTATTTTTTAAAAAATAAGAATTTATGTGAGTGTACCTAAACTTTTTGCATTAGGGTTTGTCTCGCACCTAATCATTTGGGTGTGGATTATTGTACCATGACTGCAACTTGTTCACAATTTCTGTTGATCAATCATAGTTGAATTGTTTATATTGTCATAAATGATTCCAAGCTTCACTAGCAGAACAGTAAGTAGCGCAACAATTATAAGTATAACAGAAAAATTCAGTCTAAAATTTACCAATAGGAATCGTGTGTGAATTAACCCATATGTTTTGAATATTCCGATGGATAAGATTTCTTTAACTTCATATGATTTTTAGGTTAATCTATGTTAAAAATCCAAATCATATAACCCTTGACCTAGAGATTGGGATTGCAAAATAGACTATTTCTAGTTTCATATTAGATTTTGCAATTTCTTGTGTTTGATTTTAGATTTTTGTGTCAATGTAATATGCTTACTCAAACTCATTCTTTCCATTGCCTAATTACACTTTTTTTTTAATGTTTTAACGTGTTTCACATTAGAAAGCTTATTTCTAGATTTGATTTTTCAGTTGAGGCATGCGAAAGTTTTCTTGTTATAGCTGTATGCTTGAGTAAGGAATTTACAAATGATGAATTAGGTCGGATTGTGAATAACCTCATTCCGATGATAAAATTAGCTCGGTCCAACTTTCAAACCCACCCCGACCCTAAACCAAACAATTATATATAACAATAAAGTGAAACGCAGTGATCAAAAGCTTAGAAAAGAACACAAAAACACATCAATAAATATTATCAAGAATTCAGATTAGATTTTTGTCACACATTTGACCAAGTACTAACATACTACTTTCTGACCCTCCTCAATGCATCCCTAAGTAATGTGTAGAGTGGATCTTAGGTTGCAAAGGACTCAAGCAGGAGTAAGTAGATTTTTTTTTTTTTTAGTAAAGTACTAATGTAATAGATCTTGGGTTGTAAATCACCAAACTTGTATCTAAATCACCTGGTATCTTAGGTTATAATCCACAACGATGGAAATCAGCAGAATGTTTAATTTGGTCGTGGTCAATTTGCAATATTCGGAGACTTATTTGGCTGACATTCACAATTTTTAGAAACAATTTATCTATTTACTCTATTGGAAAAATAAAAACAAGGAACACCTAATCATCTGGGTGTCAATTATTGAACCATGACTGTAGCATGTTGACAAATTTCCATTATCAATGACAAGCATCATCGGCAGAACAGTAACGCAAAAAACACTAATTATATAATATAACAACTAAAAAAACCAAGACTAATTGTTTAGGAGAAACTTAATGTGAAATAATTTTTTACCAAATTTTACTAACATCCGGTCAAACTCCAAATCACATGATCTCTTTCCCTACAAGCTTAAGTTAATCTATGTTCAAAACTTGTAACTCTTGACCTAGAAATTGGGATTCACAAATATTTTTTAATTTATAATATTGGAAGATATTTGTTGAATTTTAGCAATTTTTTTGATAACTGAATTTCATCATAATCCATAACAGTACGAATTTGCTAAAAAGTTAAAATCCATTCATTCACTGATTCACTGTACAGTTAGTTACAAATTTACAATATATATCGAAATCCAAAACCATCACGGCTTTATCTACAACCGAGTCAACTCATCATCATCATCCGATTCAACTCAATCCTTCAGCGACTGCGACGATTTCCGGTGAGGTTTTCAGCCAGTTTTTTAGCCTTGACCCCAGCAATTCATGTACATAACTTTCCGAAGAGAATCATCGGTTCTTCTCAACTTCTCATCCGCCTCAGAACTCACGTCCGATACAACGACGCCGGACAACGGCCGGAGATCGGATAAACTTCCGGCGGAGAAGAGACGAGTTCGGTTTTGGTGAATAGATCCGACGGCTGTTTTGCACTTGTGGCCTGGATCGGTGTGGCCTTGCGCCACTGCTACGGTTGCTGCCATCCAAACACGGTTCAAGTAACTCATCGTAGTTTCTTCTTTTTTACTGAGACTTTTTCTTTGGTTCAAGAGAGATATGAAAGGTGTAAGAAGATTAGAGGAAGAGGGTATTTATAGAGAAATTGAGAACGAAATATGTGAATATTTTAGTAGATAAGCTCAATAATTGTTTGTTATTTTTAGTGGTGTGGTGGGGTCCAATACACTCAAGCTACAAACAAATGGGATTTGTTTATCCTTTGTTGAGTCACTTTGAATTAAATTTTCCAAAAGATTATATTATTTTTTTGAGTAATCCAAAAGTATTTGTAACAAACTAATAAATATAACAATGGTATTCAAAATATCTTAATAATTATGTTTTTTAATTATTATAACACTTTTGAATAAATTAACATTAATCTCTACATCTCAATTTTTATACATTTTTGAAATCAAAATTATAAATTCATAATCCAATTTTTTTCATGATTGATTGTGACTCTGGTTGTGGGTTGTTTGATAGTTATTTAAACTCATTTGATTTATTAATTAATTCATAAAATTTTAAATATTTCCGCAAAAAATATTAACTATTAGCTTGTCAAAAATAAAAAAAAATCTTAACTATTAGCTTATCAATTATTTAACTATTATTAGAGATTCAGTGTATAGTCTTAAAATATTTTTAAATGTTCAAGTGATTATTACTGCACTATTATATTATTTTGATGATTATGACTAATATATTGTATTAGTATAGTGGTAGTACACTAGTATATAGTATATACTAGTACACTAGTATATAGTAGTTCTTTTTAGTATACAGTTTGTGATATGATGAGATGAGATTAGTGAATGTGAGAGAGGTGTGTGGGTTCGAGGAAGCAGGCGAAGGGCTTATCCGAAACCAAAAGGGACGTCGACTGATGACTCATCCATAACATCCGAAGAGCCATACATATTTTTGGTTTTTCATTAAAAATTTCTTGTAATTAATTCACGTATTATTAAAGATTAAAATGTGAATATTTTTCTTAATAAAAGAAAAGAATTATTTTGTGGATGTCGGTCCTTTTGCAAGACCATTTCTTTTTAGATTAACATTACTGTTTTTAAAGTTTTTGTAATTTTTTTTTTACTGTTTTTAAAGTTAGGGTACGATCGTTGTATAAGTAAAGTATGATAAAAAAATTATTTTACTTTGAAATCAAACTCATCTTATCTCAAATGATTTATTTTTTATTAACAAATTGAGTCTAATTAGTTGGTTTACGATAACTTATTTGTTCATGTTCTTTAGAAAAGTTTAGACAAATTAAAGATAAAATTATATAATTTGTCTCTTAATTTAATTTTAAATGATATTTTCATCTTTTATTTTTTTCAATTTAATCTTTTATGCTGTAATCATGTAACACTTTTGTCATTTATCTTTTTCATTTATAAAATTAGTCGTTTATGTTATAAAATGTCAAACATTGTTATGCTTTTTTTATCAAAACAAAATAAAAAATTCATAAAATAAACCTTATAAAAAATTCATCAAACTTATAAACAAGCTCAAATCTTCATCATACAAACATTGAAATCCAGGTTTCATTCAAAAAAATCTCATAAAAATGATAACAACGTCAACATTTTATAACATAAAAAACTAATTTGAAAAGAAAAAAAAAGATAAATGACAAAGTGTTATCTAATTACATTACATGGCCATCTTAAACAATTCGAATTCCATGTTGTAATTTATAAATAATATTAATATTTTTTTGAGAGGCTAAGTTGAAGAAGAATTGAGTCTGAAATTGAGAACAAATTAAGCCTCAAATTCAAATCATTTCCCGTGTCCAAAAAATAAAGAAAATTAAGCATGAATATGTACTTCTTAGGTGGTTAACCCAAGACAACACTAAACCAACGCAACAACATTTAAAATGTATTTAGACCGATAATATATATTGAATTATTAAGGTTTTATATAGCAAAAAATGTTATATTTGGGCCCTAAAACTTGGAGGCCCTAAGCGATAGACTTAAATGCTCTTGTTTTGAGTCAGCTATGTCCGATCGTAACATAAAAAAATTAAGTAAAACAAAAATAAAGAAGAAAAGTTGTCAAAAATTAAATTAAGAGACGAATTATATAGTTCTATATAAATTAAATCATGTTTGCTTCAAAAAAAATATAAATTAAATCATGACAACAAATAAACTCAAAAAATAGAATAGACTTCAAAGTTACAAAGTCCTCGTGCTGACAACAAAAATTAAACTAAAGTTAAACTCACTATAACTCTTAGAGGATACGAACTAACTCCTTTGGCCAACCTTAGTTAGCACTCTTGGTCATGTTCTAACATGTTGTTTTCTGTCACTTTCTTACTTTGTTTTTCTTCTCATTTGTTTTTTTCTTTCCCAGTCTCTCTCTTCAATTGCTTATGGGTCCCATTTCATAAAATAGTCTAATTGTTTTGATGGACCCTGGCCCAGGTTGCATTATCTTATGTAGGGGTGTTTTCGTCCTTCTACAGCATCAGAACGATTCTAAATGAATTTATTTTTCATTTATTTTTGGGTACATGTATGTACTAGTCATTGGTCAGTCACACGTTGAACTGTAGTAACGTGACACGTTATGGATGATGAATGGGGCTTGTTCTCATGGGCTAAAGTATGGGATCACGTGCATGCGCATGAAGATTGAGGACACCTCCAAGTTCAATGGAGGACTCTGCCATGCCATGCACTACACCTCTTTTTTGCACTTGTCAAATTTTGGGCCGCTCACGGGTCATGTTAAGTTTAATCTTAAAAAGTGTACATGTAAAAAAGTTTAAAAATAATAACTTCATATATAAAATAGGTCAAATGCGTTCTTTAAATTTTTCGTTTTTCAAAAGTTTCAAACAAGTCTTTTTATTTTTTGAATCGTTTCAAACAAGTCCTTTTAGAGGATGATGGTGGTGATTCAGATGATAGCAACAAAGAGCATTATACACTATTTGCTATGCTTAAAAAGATGATTTTTTAAGTGGGTGTTAGGAGCCAGATTTGGTACCAAAGATGAGTTCAAGGAAGCAATTACCAACTATGTTATCTACAATAAGACTTGTTTGAAACGATTCAAAAACTAAAAGGACTTGTTTGAGACTTTTGAAACTTAAAGGACCACTTTCAAGAAAATAAAAAACTTAAAGGACTTTTAAATGCATTTGATCTATAAAATATTTTTTGAGGTAATTAAAAGATAACTATTGATCTTTAAAATATTGAATATACAATCTTCAGGATTAGCTTTTACATAAATTCTTCAACATATTTGCCTTTAGGATACAAATAAGTTAATTTTATGAAGACATTTTTTTTTTCAAGTAAGTTCTAGCATCAAAATGCTAAACCCTAAACAAAAATGTAGTATAAAATCTAAAATTTAACACACACATGCATTAGGAATCGATTCACGCATTCATGAATAAAAAACAACACCTTGTATTACTTTTTCTTCACCTCCTTGTACGCTACCTTTTTTGCATATGTTTGATTTTCACCCAACTCCTCCACACCTAAGCTCACAACCTCCAACACATCTTGAAAGACAAGAACCTTCACATGTTTGGAAAGAATTTCAAGAAAATTGTTCAAAACGGTTGTCATGATTGCACACCTTCGTTGCTATAACGATACCATTTGTTAGAACATATATATATAATTTGGAATTTGAGAGAGAAAACAAAAATGAGATTGAATATATACTTTATTAAATTATGAGAATCGAATACAACACATAGATGTAGAGAAGCAAACATTTTATTATATGTATACAAGTCTCATCACATCAGTTGCAAATTCCTACTAACAAACGGGCACTAATTACAAACTTAACTAACTATAAAAAACCTAAATTAACTAACTTTTAACAGTATCAAATGAAAAAATACTCATCAATTTTGATCATCTCACTAATCATTGGCAATCGTACAGTGAATATTTTATGATAGGAAATTTCTCTCTTTTGCTTCTCTTTGCTTCCTTGATTTCATTCACTTGTATATTTGCCCAACCAATATATTCAAGGAAACTTTGCAACTAGAACAAATATTTCTGGATCCCACAATTTGAACGAAGAAGATCTTGTTCTCATAGACGTATCAAATTGTCCAAGGGAATTCCATTGTTTCCTTTTTCCAATATTTCTCATTCAAGAAAACAACATATAGGGTTTCTTCTGCACCCTTTGAGTCAATTCTGCTGCTTCATGTCACCGTTAGTTTCCTAAACATTCCTCAAGATTTTGATAAACAAAGCCTTTATGGCTTAACGCCAATGTTTTAGCCTTGACCCCAACAATTCATGTACATAACTTTCTGAAGAGAATCATCGGTTTGTCTCAACTTCTCTTTCGCCTCAGAACTCATGACGGTTGCTTCCGATACAACGATGCTGGACAACGGCAGGAACGTCGACAAAGCACCACCGGCGGAGAAGAGACGAGTCCTGTTTTGGTGAATGGTTCCAATAGCTGTTTTGCACTTATGGATTGGATCAGTGTGGCCTTGTGCCACAGCTACGGTTGCTGCCATCCAAACACGGTTCAAGTAACTCATATTTTTGGTTTTTCTTTTTTTAAGCCTTTGCTTTCTTAGCCTAAAAAACAGTAGGAAAGTTTTTGATGAGTTAGCTCATAAGAGAAATGAGGTATTTATAAAGGAATTAGAACCATTTATGTGACTTTTTTAATCAATGGCTCAATAATGCTGGTTTTTTAACGGTAGGAATTATCACATAAATTAGTGTTTGGACTTTGGTGGATTCCAACATTTTTTTTAGGGTAAATCTATTAGCATATCATTTATTTAACTATTACTAAGATCTACTGAGAAAAAAACTATTTCTAAGAGATTCCCTATATCGACTTAAAATATTTTAAATATGTTAAAATGGTTAGTAATGCATTGGTGCACTATATTATTGTCTGGGATTTGTTATAAAAATGAAAGGAAGGATTCATAGAAACAGGTGGCGGGCTTATCATAATAGGTCATTTTAATTTCATGTCTCATTCAATTGTAATCCAACAACTCATTCATGTTCTGACATTTATGTTCCTTTCACTTGACTTTCTTTATTTGTTTTTTCTCTCACTCTCTCTTCAATTGCTCTGTTTGTTTTGTCCGTGGCCCAGACTGCATTATCTTATGTAGGTGTTTTTGTCCTTCTACTATCCTAAAAGAATTAATTTTTCCTACTACTATTTTTGGTTACATACATGTATGTATTAGTCATTGGTCACTCACACGTTGAACTGTAGTAAAGTGACACGTTATGGATGATGAATGGGGCTTGTTCTATAGTGTCGACTCAGCTTATGGGCTAGGGATGGTGATCACGTGCATGCGCATGACTTTAAGACACTTCCCAAGTTCAATTGCATGAACAAGTACAACATACCTTTTTGCACTTGTCAAATTTTGAGCTACTATACTCACCAAGAAAAACCAAACTTAACCGAAACTATAAGTTAGTTTTATGACAAGCAAAGATTCTTTAAAGTTAGAATTTTGTTTGGTTTAAAGATCTAAAATTTAACACAGACAGACACAATGAGTAGTTTGAGAGGATATTACAAGTGAATAATGATAATTGAAAAATCAAAATATTATAACCTAATGGTTTTGTTCTTGTAGATAACTAGTGTCCCTGAACTATTTGTTAAGAAAATATCAATGATTTTATAACGAACAATGATTTTTTATAAAGTTAAAATTTTATTTAGTAGAATTTTATGTTCAATACATCTTTATAATTCTATTTCATCTTTTTTATCTATGATAACAATTTTTTTTTTACAAAGCTAATCAAACAACAAAAGAAAAGAAAGAAAAAGACAAAACAAGCCTAAATTCTACGGGGAAAAATTCTTGAAGCGTCGTTCCTAAGTACGGTGAGGAAGTCGTTTGGTTACCCTCTATGAGAGTATGCTGAATAATGATCTTACGAGTAGAGAGAAGATCCTTCATATCCTAAATAAGAAGGCATGGTACTTTGATGCGTCACCTGTGATAAGATTGATGGTTAGAAGCGAGTCTGACTAGAAAACCAATTCGTCAAATCTCATGTCCACGACCAATAGAAAATCAAGGTGAATTGCAGAGAGTTCTGCCAGCAAAATGTCTATCGAGTTTGAAATGAAGTTAGAGAAGCCAGCGAGGTAGAAACCTGTGTTATTGTGAATAACACCCCCAAAGTCGGCTCAGATTGATGTTCCAATACAACTTCCGTCTACGTTGAGAATAGGACAAAGATGATTATTGTTGTTCCATTTACCCATGCGATCTGAAGGAGCAACACCACCATGGATATGAAAACTCAATTTGATGACATTTGCAGCATTCTTAATGATGATGCTAAGACGAGTTGGAGACCAGGTTTTGTTGCTAAGACACATCATATTGCGATGCCTCCATGTGCACCAGAGACCAGCAAGAAAAATGATTGAGGTGGGTGGGGGGCTTAGAGCCATTTTTTTATCCATTCTTGCACACAAATCGCAGAGAAGATATATGGATTAGAGAAACCAATTTTTTTTGTCAAATTATTCTAGAGAATCTACAATCACGAACACAGTGCAAGAATGTTTCATCTGGGTCACCACATCTCATACAAATTGGAAAGGTAGTGATGTTTATGTGATGAAGCATGGATAAAGTAGGTGCAACATCAAGACAAGCTAGCTAAATAAGGAAATTCTTTTTCTATAGGATTTAGAAACCTCCAAATCCAAGACCAAGGTTGATGATGATTAATACATGTTGTTTCCGAGAAGAAGAGAAGCAAATAATACCCACTTTTAGTGGAGTAAACGTCATTTTTATTATGACTACAAATAAAAGTGTCTTCTATGGTGGCATTGAAGCTCATTTGAGAATTCTTTATGGTATCAGTGACTAATTGGGGAAGGTTGGTTTAGAGAGCTTGAGTGTGTTGACCATTATAGGTGAGAACATATTTAATTGTGAGATGAAGATCATGAGTATCAATGATAGGGATCAATGAACCAAAAAAACCGTGTGAACTCCAATTGTTGAACTAAAAAGAGGTGGATCCCAAGCCAGCACACTAAGAATACCCATTTTTTAGGACATTTTTGTCTCGTATTATAGAGGACCAAGAAGGAGAGTTGTTGTTGTTCACATTGGCATGAAGGATGTTTGGCCCAAATGAATACTTGCTAGGAAGTAGGTTCACGATAATTTATTTGTGGATTAGACCATATCCCATACAAGCTTTTCAAGGAAACAACTGTTGCATCTCTAGATGTTCTAATACCCAAACCACTAAAATTCTTCGGACTAGTAACCTTTCTCCAACTTGCCAAATGGACTTTTTTTGTTAGTTGGACCTCTCTAAATAAAATTACGGGTTGTTTGATCAATAAAACCGGCTATCGGGCCACCCACCATTTTTGTCCACGATCCAAGCCCAATAGTGTTGGTCGTGAGGGGTGTGTTAAGAGTCCCACATCGGATAGGTGATGGTCTGACAATGTGTTTATAAGTAAGGGCAATCCTCACCTCACAAGCCGGTTTTGTGGGGTTGTGTTAGTCTTACACAACCCCACAAAACCGGCTTGTGAGGTGATGATTGCTCCTACTTATAAACACATTGTCAGACCATCACCTATCCGAT
>Ga0099826_10001760_pt1 | contig 13390 bp, 4 predicted proteins | sample Mtrugardesep15_FD_76830 | JGI IMG/M metagenome (GOLD analysis project Ga0099826, IMG submission 76830) | Root nodule microbial communities of legume samples collected from California, USA - M. trunc garden sep15 | ecosystem: Host-associated > Plants > Roots > Nodule | place: USA: California... | reverse complement strand
TACAATTGCCGCCTGCAATAGTTCTCAACTCCAAAGAAAGGAGGTTTTGATTTTCAAATATGATATTTTTTGCTATAATTGAATTTTCTAAGGAAAGAAACAATTATAACTGTATGATAATGTTTTAACATTTTTATGAACATCATAAAAATGTTGAAACATTGTTATACATAGGAAAAATTTGATGTCTCAATTGCTTAATAAAAATAAATATTTGTTATTGTGGTGGTTGAAACATAAGACTATAAATGTTTTTTTTGAGTTTGTTGGTTTGTAGCAACGTTCTTTGATTGTTTGGGTATTGGCTAATTGTATTGTTTTGTTTTTTTTAATTGGGCGTTGATTAATTGTTTTGTGTATTTAAATTCTTTGCTTCTTCTCGACACACCTTATGTTGAGGAGGTAGCTTTTCATGGTACGTAATATATCTCATTTTAGTTTGTTTTAAAAAAATTGACAACCAATTGAAATACTATACTATAGTAGCAAAAACTTCTATCTTTTGTTTGAGTCATTTATACCTTTATTATGACATTAATAATTTGGATTAAAATTAAAAAAATTGAAGGTTAGTTTTTTTGGATAAATAGACGAAATGGCAAAACCATTATAAATTCACACATATAAGTGGAGGTATCGGGGTTCGAACCCCAGTCATGACATTCGACCTAACAATTTCGACAATTTATCAGTTGAGTTAGGACTTTTGGATAAATTGAAGGTTAGTTAAGTTTATAAAGATTTCTACTCTTATCTTGCAAAAGATATAACAGGATTCAAGTTACCCCGACAGTATGAAAATACTATTCTAATGAACTTTAGAATTTTTTTTAATAAAAAAAATCCTTATAATATAACTTTTTTTATTTTATGTTAATAAACTTAATTTAACTCTCATCTAACCAACCGTTTATCTATAAAGAAATAACATAAGAATAAAGAATATGTTTCTTCCTAACATTAAAATAAAAAATAAAACCGAAAATGTAACATAGTATAACAACAATGACATAACATACCAACGTGGGTGGAAGTAACCGAGAGAGTTTCCATTGAAGTTTCGTTTGTTGAAGAGAGAGAGTGTGTTATTGATCATAGCATATTATTCAACCATTTTCTCTAACTCATTCTCATCAAACCCAAATTTCATTCCTTTTATACTTTTATTGTTCATAGCATATTATTCAACCTTTTTTTTTCTTTATCTACCAATCTCTTGAGCTAGAAAGAAAGATAATTTGTGGTTGGAATTGAATGATGATGAATGGATGATTGATCTTCCATTCTATTTGGCTTTGATATCAATTCAATCTTCCATTCCTTTCAATTTCTATCCAATTGTACTTCATTATTTGGAACAAATGAAAATCTTTTGAGAGGTACTTCTACATAAACATTCTTTTGTCGTTTTTGGGTCATTGAGTTTTTGTTCAATTTTCATTTGACATTTTGTTTTTGTTTGATCTTGAAATCACTTTGAGTGGACAAGAATTTCTGACAAATTCTTTTATATTTGTGGGGTGTTTTTGATTTCACAAATCAAATTCTCAAAGTTGGTTTTTTATTGTGTGATTCACTTTGTGTGTTGATCAATTTCAAATTTGTGATTATGGGTTGTGTGAGTTCCAAGCAAAAGGGATATTGTCATTGTAACACCCCTCATTGCTGTGTCTCTAGAAGCTACACAATGCATGTACATCATCCACCTCAAAACAAAGGAGATAGTTATCATGTTGTAGCATTGACATCAACAACATTAGGTTCTTTGGAACTTGTATCTCATAGTCAAGGCAATGGTTTTGTTCCATATTCAACTATGCTCAAAGCGGACAATACCTCAGAAAAGAAGTCCAACGGATTTGAGGTCGGAAAAGGTTTCATGTTTTCCAATGGTAAGGTTAGTGAAAATTTCAAAGAAGAGGATGAAAATGAGGTGAAGACATGGTCTAATATGATTGAAGAGAAGTTACCAAAATCTATTGCCAAGAATCCAATCACACCACCACCTTGTGAGGACATCATCAACACATGGGAACTAATGGAAGGACTTGAAGATACAAGTCCATTTCAATCACCAAATCAATTAAGAAGCTTCTCTTTTGATGTTAATGTCAATGACCATGTTGATCCTTCAAAGCCTAGTTTCATGGAGAATGATGATGGCATTGATTTACACAAACCAAAGTTGGATCATATGATTATTGAGGACGGTTCAAATGACTTAAATCTCAATGTTGAAGTTTTACATTTTGATGATTGTAAAGTGGTGTCTTCATTCAAGAAGCCATTGCAAGAGAAGCAAGAGGGGATGGATACAAAAAGATTCTTTTTTGAGGAAAAGAATATTAGTGATAATGTTGTGAATTTCAAGATTGCCCCTTATGAGAAGAAGGAAAAAGTAGTGTTGTATTTCACAAGCCTACGTATGGTGAGAAAAACTTATGAGGATTGTTGCAAAGTTAGGATGATTTTGAAAGGATTGGGCCTAAAGGTAGACGAGAGAGATGTGTCAATGCATTTAGGATTCAAAGAAGAGCTTAAAGAGTTACTTGGTGAAAGGAACTATGGTAAAGGAGGATTACCAAAGGTCTTTATTGGAAGGAAATACATTGGTGGAGTTGAGGAAATTCAGAAATTACATGATGATAAGAAGCTTGAGAAATTGGTTGGTTGTTGTGAGAGGATTGATGACATTGAAGGAGGTGATGGTGGATGTGAGGCTTGTGGTGATATAAAATTTGTTCCTTGTGAAACTTGTTATGGAAGTTGTAAAATATACTATGAAGGTGATTATGAAGAAGATGATAATTGTGAGGTTGGTGAGTGTGGATTCCAAAGGTGTCCTCATTGCAATGAAAATGGACTAATAAGATGTTCCATGTGTTGTTTCTAGTTGCATATTTCATTTTAACATTTAACTTAGATACTTAGAACCAATGTTTGAGTTTTGTGTTCTATGTATTTTGTTTATAATTAGTTTTTTTTTTATTGTTGTTGTATAGTTAATTTCTAGTTTGGTTGATCATGTGAGAGAAGATGAAGGATATTGAAGGGTGAATAATTGTGTATGATTAGTCCTTATGCACAATGAGTGCATAGTGTATATTTTTATTTTCATTCATTCATGAATCAAAGAAGGCTTGTATTCAATTTCATTTCTTGCAAAATCAAATGGTTACATTACAACTTACAAGGGCATAGTCCCTAAAAGAAAACTTACAAGGTATAGGAAAATTCAACTAAAACAAAATTTTCAATTCAAAAGAAATTTGAACAAGAAACCTCTTCAATTTAATTATTTATTAAATTGTAACTATCTTGACTTTTTTTTTTAAGTTATAGCAATTTAGGACTATTACTTTCGTTGATCTCTCATAAGGGAGAAAAAGACTAATATCATAGGCTGATGCACATAAACTATAGGTGCTAGAAAAATCACTAATTTTGATTTCAAGCAAACCAACACATTATACTATTATAAGGGTTCACTTGAATGTTGAAAAGGACTTTGGTAGATTATTAATGTCATGCTATGATTGTTGCAGAGTGCCCAATTTGAGGCACCTACTTATGTGAAGTAACATGTCAATTTTTGGAATATAGAAGATAAAGTTGTATATGCTGTCATTTGCAAAAGGTTGTACCACTAGAGATGAGAAGAAGCTAATGACACAAATGATTAGTGCCAAAGAAGCTAAGTAGAAGCTAACTTTTTTGTGCACCTACTTACATAGCCCCCTTTTAATCACGTTCATATAAAAGATGAGGCCTACACAAAATGGGAACTATATTCTTTTCTTCTATATTGTCCTTAAATTATATAGATTCATGGTGTGTCCTACACCAACATAATGTGTTACACTTTAGAATTTCAATAAAATGACTATATTTTCTTTAAAATATTTTGATGGATGATAAGTTTGGCATTATCACTATCTTAGCACAATTTTAACTAAAACTATACGCTAAAGTTTCAACAAAATCACGAAATCACTTTACTGTCAAATTTTCTATCAATCTAAGCATATGCTAAATTTTATAATACTATCTTGTAATTCACTTTTTCTCTCTTGTTTCTTCCTTACACACATATCTTATTTCTTATTGGGCTTAAAATGCCAATACTTAATAATTTCACATGAAGATGCATTAAAATGAGCTTTTTTTTAATTACAAAAAGTATTCACTGAAACTTTGAGTCAGAATGCATCACAAGCTTGAAGATTCTCGTGGAAGAAAAAATAGTTCTAGTCAGCTTTATGTTGAGAAAAGAAGTTATGCCTTCTTTTTCATGTTACTCTATAGAGAAAAAGCTTCTTGTAGCTATAGCTGTTAAATGCTGTGTATGAGAAAGGAACCACCCACTACACGGCATTCTTAATAAACAAATGGATATTTTATGATTGTCGTAAACTCAATGATAAAAGTTTGACCTCGTAATTTTAATTAAGAAAAAGTTAATCAGTGTTTCTGCCTCAAAAACACTGTTGTTCCTTTATAATTGTCACTTTTGTATAAAAATTTTGTTTTTAATTAACTGTCGTTTTCAAAGTCTAATACACCATTAAATGATGTTTTACTTATATTAGCCTTAGATATTTATTGCAGAGATAGAAATACATGAAGTGAGATATTAAATTATTAAGATTATTATAGGAAAAAGAAACATTGTTGCATAAAAAGTAGTAAAAGTATTTGTTGTCTTGGTTTGTATAAAAAGTCAAAATGTGACAATTAAAAAGGAAGAGAGGGAGTATATTGGAAGATGATGGTCAATTTTCTTATTAGAATTTAATTTTCTTAGAGATCGATGTAAAATGACCATTAATTCTACTTTAATTAGTGATAATTTTCTCATTTTAAAATTTATTTTTAAAATGTAAACAAATGGGTTGCAATAATAGAGAACTAAAAAAAGGGGGATCCACACATCTCATCCATCAAGCCAAGCCTTGGACCAAATCCATGGATGCATGTCTAGTTATGTCCCACAAAGATATGCATTAAGGTCACTGATAATATGAAGTCTTGCTCTTGCTCAAAAGTGAACCACCTATTAAATTGAAACACTATATGAAATGGAACTTGATCAATGATTCTTGATACCATCTAAATTGAAAAATATATTTTGAATTCTAAAATTCAAATATAACATTAATCTCTTTCAGGCAATTCCAAATTTTTATATACTAAATTGATTGATAACAACTATGATAAAATATTTTCAATTTCAATCTATTATAAAATATTAATGATTTGATTGATTAAATTTGTGGTTACCTTACGTTTTCAATGATTAAACTGTTGTAGAATTGTATTTTTCATCATTTTCCTATTGGTTTGTGCATTCAATAGACATGATCAATGTGAAAGGGACACTCGTATGATTAATAGAGAAGTGATGTTTTGATAAAAGTAAAATAAAATGCAAATAAAATAGAGAAGTGTGATTATGTGATTTGAAGCTTGTTATAGTGGCCCAAAAGAACTAGGCCGGCAATTTCATAGCAATCGTGGGGTTGTAACCTTTAGACATATAAGGGTCATAATAATTGTTTTGCTGAGATAGGTTGTTGGCTGCCTGGCTATGATGGGATGCCTATGAAACCATAGCAAGCTGGTTTGAAGGTGATCATCGTTAAAATGACACACAGTTGGCATAATGTAGATTGCTTGTATGTCACCATTATTATATACTTTTTTATATTTCTCATAAAAAAAAAAAAAAACTATATACATACAATCGAAGATGATGGTTGGAGTAGGTGCGACACGGTGAAATATGGCTGTTTTTTGCTTGAGCGGGATGATTTAGCTGCAAAGATATTTCAACGCTCTAGTAAGTGAGGTTGCAATGAGAATTTACATTTTTTTTTTAAATCACAGTGTGTACCTTTTTGTTGTTGTTGTTGTTGTTGTTGCTGTTGCTGAGACAATTGTGTCTTTTACAACGTGCGATTCCGATGGCCTTTTGATTTTAATTCAGGGGTCCAGATTGGCTCTGGGTGTTCTTTCTATGCATAGTGATTTTGCACTAACATCGGTGGTTCACATATGGACTACAGACTTATTAGGTCTTTTAGTCTTGGGATTGTGTCATGACCCGTTCCTAATAGTTGCCACCAAGCCTTCATCTCATTGACGAAGATAGTGACTTGTGACAGTTGAGCAGTACAAAAATTGTTCAAGCTAACGCGTGACTTCACCCAAATAGGTTTTGGTGAACATGTCTGTGAGGGGGGATTGGCAGTGACACGTGAAGTCTCGAAAGACCTGGAGCTGTCATTTTGAAAGTGTTGAATATGGTTTACTATATTCGGACAAGGTATGTCGACAATTAGCAATGGGTCTGAGTATTCATTGTTCAGGTGCCCCTTATGTTGCCATTATGTCTAGCGTAGAAATCAATCGCTTGAAAATATTAAATGTTGAAGAGATGTTTGAGTGACAAATTCAAATTTTTTTAAGAGTATATGGACCGTTATATCTTGAACAACTATCTCTCATACTCTTATTTTGTTTTTATTCTCTATCTTTCTTTTTGTCTTTCTATTATTTCTAACTAATAGAAAGAGATAAGAAGAAGATTGTCCCAATAATTATCACAAAATGGTTTTACATTATTATCCTCCCGAGACACTTCACCACCCTACATTTAGACTAATGTTACTCCCTCCATCACTTCTTACAAGACTATTTTACAAAAATCATGAGTATTATGAAAAATTGTTGGAGTACTGAATTTGTCACAAATGTATGTTACTATTACCAAATTACCCTTTCCCTATAGAGATGTTTAATGTTAACTTTTTATATTTTAAGGTATATTGATAATATTAATAAGGGGAGTATTTAAAAAAAGAGTAATAAATGCATCTAAATAGTTGTAGATAGTTTTATATTTAAAAACAAAGCTTTTTTATAAAGTAGTCTTATAAATAGGGACGGCGAGAGTACCACTATTTAAACCGAACTTATGACTCATTACAATGATGTCACGAGAACAAACTAGAAAATTGATATTCACACGTACAAAGTTGATATAAAAACACGTGGAAACTACTATTTTACCCCCCAACTGTAGTCAACTACAGGTCGGTAAATGCAATTGTAGTTAACTACTGTTGGTACACTTGTAGTTATTGCAGTCAGGAAAAATGACATAGACGTTGAATTTTTTCACGATTTTTTGCAGACATTTTTAGGACATAAAAACAACATCTCCCACAAAAAATTTGAATTTTCCAACATGTACGAATTAAATGAGTTTTTAACACGCCAAAAACTCAAGAAACCAAAACATCGACCTATAAATCGAATTTTAAGCTGGTTTTTTTTCAGACACTTCTATAAAAATCGAGGCTTAGTCAGAATGCTACAGATCTTTTCTGATCCTCTATAGGTATTTTTATAGAGGTTTTTACAATAAAATAAAACAACTCGCAATTCGATTTATAGGTCGATGTTTTGGTTTCTTGAATTTTCGGCGAGTTAAAAATTTATATTTAATTTGTATCTTGTCGAAAAATTCTATTTTTTTTTGTGAAAGATGTTTTTTTTATGTTCTAAACATGCCTGAAAAAATTTAACCTCTAGGCCACTTTTTGGGATGCGCATTTGGGGAAAAAACTATGATTTTGTGTGTATCAATCAAAAAATAATAATAAATTGAGGTTTACTCGAAATTTTAGGAAACTTTGCATATCTTATGTTTTTATAAAGGTGTATGCAAAAAACCAGCTGAAAATGTGATTTCTAGGTCGATGTTTTGATGTCTAGGTTTCTTGAGTTTTTGGAGCGTGAAAAATTCATATTTAATCTATCCCTTGTCAAAAAACTTTAATTTTTTTTCGTGAGAGATGTTTTTTTTGTCCTAAACATGCATATAAAAAAATCGTAAAAAAAAATCAATTTCTAAGTTACTTTTCCAGACTTTATGTCTGCAGAAAAAATTGAACATTTTTCTAAAAAACTGAACAGCAGATAACTACAATTACACGAACAGTAGTTAACTAAAGTTGCATTTAGAGAACCGTAGTTAACCATAGTTGGTGATAAACCCACCCGTATTTCTTTTAGCAATTTCTTATGTAAAAAAAGCAACTTTCAACAAACTAAGCCCATCAAAAATAACATTAGGCCACGGCCCACAAATGATGAAAGTTAACAATGTTTTTAAGCTTTTTTTAGGGGAACAATGTTTTTAAGCTGATTTAACATATTTTTAGCATTTTTATATTCTGACACTCTTAAATTTTTCACATTCGTTCCCCTTAAAAGAAATTGTTTATCACATTCAAATTCAATATCCTATTTTTTTTTCTCTATTTGTCAATTCTTATCATATTATCGATCTATCAAATCACTATATTTATATCAGGTTCGATTATCTCTAGTGATAATTTAAGTGGACTAATTTAACTTATTAAAAAAAATTACTATATTTATCTCTTTCTATCTCAGAGTATACATTGGTATTTGGATGTTTACAAAAATATTTTGTTGTTGATAGAAACTGGTCTAACATATAAACCATGTATCTTTTGTGTCAAACATACTAAATATGTACAATGAGATTAACAATGTAATTTATTCATCCAACCTAAAAATGTTATTCATAGTTTGATTTCATTAGATACATATGTAAAACAAATTGCACTGTCTGTGTAAATAAATTAAATTCATGTACAATATACAATTGGTCAGAAAAAAAAAATATGTAAAATATTTACATATACTCACCAGTCACCACTGCATTAACAAATTGCATGCTGATAGTATAAAGAGATCAGTGACTAAAGTTTTCATTCCGTAATATATATGATTCGTATTTGTTAGTTACTAACAATTAAAACACATACATTCTTAAAATGTGGCTTGTGATCATGCCAAATGACATTGTCTTACACTTAGAAGATTTATATATCTAGAGCGTGACCCAATTTACTTGAGAGTAAGTGATTTAACAGATCTTCAATAAACTTGATACAATTTTAAAACTTAAGTTATGCCTTAATCAACCCTACATAATCGAATTGTAAAGTGATATGTTTTGAAAAAAGAGATGAGTATATAGTATACTTTTGAGAGAAATTAAGGAGGAGAGAGTGTACTATTTGAGAGAAGACCGTGTTTCTTACATAGTTGCTTTTAATTCTACGTACTTCTACATCTAAAGACACACATCTCAACTGCTCACTAAATACATCTTCTAACCCTATCTATTAATCTTTACGATTTCTTTTTGGATTACACCACAAAATGGGTCTAACATTTGATTAGTCAAATAGACCAACTCAAGTTTATTATCCAACAATACACGTCTCACGATATGATATATATCATATGATATTTTTTTAGCTCACCTTGTAATGACACGATAAGATCTATATCATATTTTAACGATAAAATTACTATTGTGAATGAAAGTATAAATTATATTTGATTTGTTAAAAAATGTAACTTTATATTAATATAAGAGATTGAATTTACGGATTTTCATATATTTTAGGAAACTAAGTTGGCATTTTTATTTTATTTAGAGATTATTTATTGTTTTTATGTACTTTAAAGATGGATTTGGAGACAATAATATTTTAAATATTCAATTGATGGTTTATCTCACATTAATTAATTTGTTTTCTTAGGTTACAACTGCAAATGATTTGGGGGGCTGCTGATCATGTTGTTGGTCCTAATTACGTGTAGGCATATTGAAGACAACAATTGTTAGGCATTAGTTTGGTACCACTTTTGGAGTTAATAATATTATTTTCTCCATTTTGTACAGTTTGAGATCAATGGATTTTTTATTTAATTTTTAATGATTTGTGCAGTTAGCTATTGTCAGCTTCTTGTATTCTAGTTTAGTTATTTATTTTGCTATGTTGGAAGATTCTGTATCATCTTAGTTTTACACGTCTTGTGTTTTATCTAAATTTTCTATTATGTGCTGTCTAGAACAATTTTTGTTCTTGATTGTAATCGGATGAAGTCTTGTGACCAACTAAGTATTTTGTTTACAGAGGAGTCTTGCATGGTCACAAACAATTATAATTAATTAGGTAAAAATTCAATTAAAATTGTTTGAGAAAAATATTAATTTACATGCATAATGATGTCACTTTATCTTATTTTACTTTTTAAAATAATGTCTTTATCTAACGTGCACAATTAAATTTAATTTTTGAAGAAAAATGTACACAATACAAGTAAATTAATCTAACAACATGCATAAGTTTATTTTCTACCAATTAGTCTAATGGTAGTTAAAATTTATTGATCTAAAAGAGAAAAGAAGTTTAAGCACGATGCATGATTTGTCTCACTTTTTTTTTAAGGATTATTTGTCTCACTTGTACATTATAAATTTCACCTTCTAAAAATATAATTTGCAATCTATAAATATACTGAAATTCTCAATTTTTAGTCCAAAAAAAAAAACTATACTAAGTGTGTTGATGCAGAAACGTGTGTATAAAACAAAAGTTTCTTAGATGCTGCAGAATTTTTCATTAATGTATTATATATATGGAGCATCATTTTAATGTGTTTATATGCTGCATAATTTTTTTTAACGTACGATAATGCTGCATAAATTTTGATCAGTGTGTTTTTCTTTTAGGTGTTTGTTGTAGTTTAGGTATGTAGTTGTCGGGTGTTGGGAGTGCCATGGTGAGTCACATGTGGGTTGTTGTGTTTTGACAGTACTATCTTGTGGTCTGTGGATGCAATTTTCCTTCACTAATCTTCTATCTTAATCTAACATAAATGTTTCATCTTGAATCCTATCTAGAAGTTGTGAAAAATATTCACTTGTGATGCTGTTATGTTTTTTATCTTAAACTTCTTATATTTAGAAAAGTGTGTTAATTGAAATTTACTAATCACTTGAGCTTAACTATTTGGTCATTTTCATTGTTTTATATGTCGTTTAAGTTTTTCTTGCGAACGCTATTTCTACTAGTGTCAATTTGAGCCCCATTTAGAATATATTAAAATGTGTTTTTCTCTTTGGAAGGGTCGATATTTGTCTTTGGATGGGTGGATCGCTCTTATAAATTATGTCTTGGATTCCCTATCACTATACATACATTTTATGTCCCTCTACAAAATGCCATAGAAGGTGGTTAGAGAGATCATGAGTTTAGAAAGAAGTGTTTTGTGAGGTGATGTTGGGACTTAAAATATTAATTGGGTCAAACGAGCTGTATTTGTCTTCCGAAGACGGATGGTGGGTTTGGTGTCAAAAATCTTGAGGTGTTTAGTATCTCGTTGTTGTCAAAGTAGCGTTGGAGATTAATAGATAGAAATGTGATTTGGTATAAAAAAAATTCTCATAAATATCAACCCTTTGATGGTAGCTTTGGGTCGAGTTCTTTTTGTCATGCTAAGCATTCTATTTGGTGACGCAATTTATTGTCGTTGGATGGAGACTCCAACTTGGTATCAACTTGGTTCTTTGACACCATATATAAAAAAGAAGGTAGGATATGGAGCTTCAACTAAATTTTAGATTAGTTCTTATCCTTTAAAGAATATTTTCCCCATGCTTTTTTCAATCACCTCTAGTAAAGCTTATTTTATTAGTGGTATAAGCAAAAATCTTTGGGCAAACCCAATAAGACAATATGTAGAGCTTCCAATAACAACCGGCAACAAAATCGTTCAAGCAACAATATTCAATTAAGAATTAATCTACAAACATATGTGTGTACAAAATTCATAATCGATTCAAATAACGAAGATCAAAAATAGAGAAACAAATACATTGATATTGTCTTCCAAAATCTGCCAAAACATGTTTTTATAACCCAGACCTACGACATGTGCTCGCGCATGATAACGAGAGCACCTTGCGGCCAACATGCTTCCTAGGTAGGGTTTGGTCCACGTATAGGGAGCCTCGCGTGCCACCTTGGGCACCATATAGAATACTCCATGCGTAGATAAATGTGATTCATATATTTTCATAAAATGAGATCAAGAAAAAAGAAACCATTTTTATGCGGTTTTACGATATTTTTTTTTAGATCTACTTACGATTTAATTTGGATTAGGGTTTAGATATAAACACATTTACCTAAGATAGGTGTGTTGTGCCACGAAATTCTACATTACTGAAGACATTATAATGAAGTAAACAGTGCTAATTATAACCTTAACTAATAGATAGGTTTAACAAGTGATACATTTTGGCCATCTATAAATATGACACATGAATATTTAGGAGAATAGTCGTACAAAGTTCATAATTAAAATTACAAAACCTTCAAAATATACCCGCCATATGAAAATTGCACACCTCAAACTACATTCTAGCTAGCCCATCTAAAATAAAGCACACTCTTATAAATATAAATATATAATTCTCATTGAAATTAAGAAAATTAGATTAATTTCTAAAGCTTATTGATTAATTAGGCTTCTGATAATATTAGCCTCTGGACTATCAGCATCAATTGTGACCAATAACTGAGACAATCTTTCACTTAAATCATCAACTTCTCTGTGTAAGTTTCTTATGTAGTTACAAGTCTCTTGTAGGACCTTAGATGCTGATACCTGCACAATAAAATTAGTCAGTATCTCAATCAGTTACTATGAGAGTCACTTTCTTTCTTCTATTTCTATATATACTGTCCTTTGTCACAAATAAATGTGATGAATCGTACATTACTTCTGCCATATTCATAAATTATGAATAATAATAATAATAATAATAATAATAATAATAATAATAATAATAATAATAATAATAATAATAATAATTCTTATATATATGTATATATATAATCATTTTTATGTAACCAATCAAAACTGGACCGGTCGAACATAATATGAGACCTAAAGCGAGTATGATTGATTATCAAAATAATGAAATTTTGATTGATTTATTTACTTTGGTAAATTAAATTAATGATGATTTTATTGTAGTTGTATAAAATAAGGTTCATACTTTATTAGAGGCACGAGATTATATACCAAAAAATACTTAGGGTTTAATTTTCTTCTTTTTTGGTGACCAAAAATTGATGTGTTTGTACATGTACTACAAAATCATGTTCAGAGATTATACAGAAATCATGTTTCACGAATTAGTCCACATTAACCACAGGACTGTTACAGTGCAGTTTCCTTTTTTTACCTTTAAAATCTTTTCCTTTTTGGGGTTCTGCGTTATACTTTAATTATTATTATCAATGTACACAAATAATATTATATCTTTTATTACAAAATAGAACGTCCAAAAAACGTTTCTCATTATTATTTTTCATTGTTCATCTTTCAAAACCACACACATGATACATGTACGAGTCGGTGTGAATGGTGTGGGAACAGTTTGGTCCTATACCCTTCGTAAGATTGACCAGGACATTGTCTGGTTGAC
>Ga0099826_10001759_pt1 | contig 13391 bp, 11 predicted proteins | sample Mtrugardesep15_FD_76830 | JGI IMG/M metagenome (GOLD analysis project Ga0099826, IMG submission 76830) | Root nodule microbial communities of legume samples collected from California, USA - M. trunc garden sep15 | ecosystem: Host-associated > Plants > Roots > Nodule | place: USA: California... | reverse complement strand
ATAATAAATAGAGATTTATTGGTGCCCTTTTATCCTCTTCTTTTTGTTTGAGTATTTTGATAACATATATTTACAATATGTATTTGGATGACATAACTTTGAGGGAAGTGTCCTTGTTTGTTATGGAGCTTTGTTCTTGGGGTTTGAGATGGATGTGCGGCTAACAAATCAGTCTTAGAATCCTGGCCATATGAGGACTTACTGAAATGTTTCATTCAATCTTATCTTTTAAAATAATAATTACCTTTAACTACTTTGTTACAGGTGGAAAGAACAAGAACAAATGCTTAACAGATTGGCTTTCTCAAAGTCCCTCACGCAGACACCTCTTTTTGATATCTGGTGATGAAGACTTCGACTTCTCTGGCTTACTGTATCGGTTCATGTGGAGGAGGAACGACAACGTCTTGCTTGCACGTCCAGGAAAGGCTCATGGTTATGTTTGCAAAGCAGGAACTATAGTGTGGCAGTGGTCTTCAGTGCTCAAGGGGAAATATCTTACTGGAAAATATTTCAGCCAGACTCCTTATTGGTATCTTAAGGCGCGGGTGCAGGTGCCTCTTGAATATCCACCCGAGTGGTATAGAAATTCGAAGGTGCCTCATGAAAACCCCTTCTCAGCTGTTGAGGAGCTCACATCTTCACAAAATGCAGAGATCCATGTACCCTACTCTTACGTGAAGTTAATTGAAGTTCCAGAGTGGGTTTCTAGAAAGGTCAGGGAGGTATTGAGTTCGTACCCGAATGGGATCTCCATTGGAGATCTTAATTTCCAGTTGAGATTGGGTTGTCGTGGTGAGTTACGGTCGATCGGTGGTCTTGGTGAAGGCTTATATTCAATTAAATATTTATCCAAAATTCTAGCATCCATACCAGATATACAACTCTTGTATATAGGAGATGATAATTTTTGTGTACGTTTGATCCCATCGACAACATATAATGTTAAGAAGCAGCAGCTGGCTGAACGGAGGGGTGTTAAATGTTCAGGATTGTTTGACTCTGATTCAGTTTGGGATGATCTGGAATCTTTTGTTTTCACGTCTAGAGGATCACGTCTAATTTCGCGGTCAACAAGCAGGTTTGCTAGCTTTGTACTACGTTCTTCATAATTATGCCTTTCGCTATGCAATTTCTTCATAATTATGTAGCTACTTGTTGAAGGAATAATAATTCAGTGCTACATGTTATTTGTTTTGTCAGGGAGGATCTGGCTCATCGATTACAAAAGCACGGACCCATATTTTTTAAGTCTCTCACTGAAAATAAAATCCTTCAATTGGTGGACTTGTTGATAGCAAAGAAATGGTTGGATGACAGGTTGGAGTTTGATCTTTATGACAGGACCTTATACTATTCAATCCATGTGTCATTATTTAATGAGCAACAGCAAAAACAGTATATAAGGAACTATTATGAGTATTGTCCTGGAGGAAAGCCCCTTGCAATTTCCTTTTAGGCTAACTAAATCAGTTCAGATGAGCTAATTGATGGGCCAATCTCATGGTACAAATGCTTAAGATCTCTATTTATAAATAAAACACTACATGCCAACTTGCAAACTTCATTCAAACATGAAGTGGAGACAGATTGTCAGAGTATTCGTCATGTTGAGAAAAAATGCAAAATTCAAGAGTTTCAAATGTAAACTAGACATGAGTTACTTGCTTGTCTGTATTTCTATTTTCATTATGTATTATGTTTTTTATTTTTAAATTTTCAATTCATATTTCATGGGTTACATTTGAATAAATTAAGATATTACAGAGTAATCTTTAGTTGACACTCTTTGACTCGAATCATAATAGTGATGGGAAAAAGTTATCCCCTCTCCTTGTTGATTTTTCTTATCGTTCTATGAGCATCCAAGGCTACAACAGAAGCTTGCAAAAGGAAGACAGATCTTATCCCAAAAAAAGGAAAAAGAAAAAGTGCCTCACAACATTATTAAATAGCATTAGAATCCAATAGGCCAAACAAACGTATAATACATTCCAACACACGTTATTTGTAACTTTTCTATTAACTATCCATTGACACGAGTTGAGTTAGACAAACATGATTGGATTATGTTTGGATGGAAGGTTTTGGAGAGAAAAAGATTACTTACTTTTCTTTTTTAAATTACAGCCACTGCAAAATATTTTTTAGAATCAATGAAATGTGTTTAAAGTATCATCTTGATTTCTTAAAACAACTGACAAACTAAGAGTATGTTATAGTCATTCGACACCAAAAAGACAAATGATGTTGAACAATCAAATAAAAATAAAAAACAAAAAAGACAAATGATGTTGAACCATTCGACCACAAGAGTTTGAAGTACTTGTTTGATCAGAAGGAATTGAATATGAGGTAGAGACGGTGGCTGGAATTTCTTAAGGACTACGATTTTCAGTTAAGTTATCATCCTGGAAAGACGAATATGGTGGCAGATGCTTTAAGTAGGAAGTCTTTGCATATGTCTGCTTTGATGGTTAAGGAGTTGGAGTTGATCGAGTAGTTTCGAGATTTGAGTTTGGTTTGTGAGTTAACGACTGAAAGTGTGAAGTTGGAAATGTTGAAGCTGACGAGTAATATTTTGGAAAAGATTAAGAAAGGTCAAAAGAGGATTTAAAACTTGTGGATCGAGCGGTTTGGTTAATTAAGGTAAGGGTGTTGTCATAAGTTTCACATACTTACTGCAGTTATCATATAACGAAAGTTCATATTAATTGATGCATCTTTCATTTCATTGGCAATGAATCAGATGGTATTAAGCGCTGGTGGATTTGGGGTTACTGGATTTCACCTTTGATGTATGCGCAAGATGCTATAATGGTGAATGAATTCCTTGGACACAGTTGGAACAAAGTAATTTCTGAAACTTATGACATTATCGATATCTTTCATTTCAAAAATGTGTAGGCCTAATTTCATTTTCTTTTCAATTACAGATAACGCCATATTCAAACATGACACTGGGAGTTCTATGTTTGAAATCACGTGGATTCTTCACACATGCATATTGGTATTGGATAGGAGTTGGTGCATTAATAGGATATATTTTCCTTAACAACTTTTTATATACTATCGCTCTCACTTATTTTGATCGTGAGTATCTTTATATTTGGTTATTTATTAAGATTCTCATTGTGATGAAAAATGTTACTAATACATATACTTTTTTTTAAGCACTTGACAAGCAACAAGCAACAATAAAAGAAGAATCAGGAGGCAATAATGCACCAAATGATAGAAATCAAGAAATTGAATTAACAGAATCAGGTCATATATATTGTTTATATCTCCTCACACAAATATTTCAATGCATGTATACTAGAAAGAGTTAAAGTAGCGAGAGAAATTTAGAGACGGAAAAAGCAAAATCTGTCTCTAATTCTATCGCTAAATATTAGAGACGCCAAATTTGGTGACAATTTTAATTTTTTCCATCGTTATTTTACATTTTTTTTAGTGACTTATGGGCTTACTAACCTAATAGGTTTTTTTTAACTGTGTTGGTTATGCAGAAAATTCTAGAAGATCTACTGCTGTTGCTGATTCTAGCCGTGGGAAGAAAAGGGGAATGGTTCTACCTTTTGAACCATATTTTATCACATTTGACGAAATTGTATACTCTGTTGACATGCCACAAGTAAGTCATTTTCGAAGTTAATTAGCATTTGGTTTAGATAATCAAGGTTTCGAATTGCAGTTATAGTTGCATTCTGATCACGTCTCAATTGTTGACATTGTGGAAAATTTCATGGTCAAATGTAGTTGATGCGACCAAAATCATAGTTAGGATGCAGTCGCACAAAACGTGGACATCGAGACTATTGTTGCGGCTGTGGACTGTCTTTGAAAAAATATGCTATAGTGTTTTTAGTTTAACCCTTGCATTAGTATGATCACAGATTTTAAATAATGCACAATAATTGTATATACGCGTTGCATGCAGTAGTATATCGACTAAAAAAGTGTTCAAACTTTTATTTTCTGTTTTTGGAATTTCGACTGGCAGGAAATGAAAGATCAAGGTGTGATAGAGGATAAGCTAGTGCTTTTGAAGGGTGTTAGTGGAGCTGGTAAAACTACTTTGATGAATGTTTTGGCTGGTAGGAAAACTAGTGGTTATATTGATGGGAGCATAAAAATTTCTGGCTGCCCTAAAAAGCAAGAAACATTTGCCAGAATCTCTGGCTATTGTGAGCAGAATGATATCCACTCCCCTCAAGTTACTGTCTGCGAGTCCTTACTGTATTCAGCTTGGCTTCGTTTACCGGCATAAGTTGATTCCAATACCAGAAAGGTTAGTACTTACTGCTCAAGACACCTTATCATTCTCCCTTTTACATACCTTTTTAAGGTCCTTGTTAGAGGATATGAAATATCGTATAATATCTTGACATAATGTTGGCGTATCATGAATCATCTCATTAGATTAGTTTCCTATCTTTGTATTTGAAGATTACTTTCCATATTCAATTATGATTTTAGGTCTTGTATAGTCTTTTGTATCATATTCTCTTGACTTTATTATTATGATTAAAGATTAATTTCCTCTCTTGACTTCAACAATCCTAAATAACTTAGCTTTCGAACTTAGACTTGTTATTCTTACTTTTGAATCTAACAAATGCTTGTAGATGTTCATTGAGGAAGTTATGGAACTAGTCGAGCTGAATCCGCTGAGGAACTCACTAGTTGGTTTGCCTGGTGTGAGCGGTCTTTCAACCGAACAACGCAAGAGGTTAACTATTGCAGTTGAATTAGTGGTCAATCCATCCATAATTTTCATGGACGAGCCTACATCTGGATTAGATGCTAGAGCTGCTGCAATTGTTATGCGAACCGTTAGGAACACGGTTGACACAGGAAGAACAGTTGTTTGTACCATTCATCAACCAAGTATCGACATATTTGAATCTTTTGATGAGGTAAGAAATAATATAATGAAATCAACATGTTTATGAAAAATTCTTTGCTCATGTGGACTCAAATCTAATATATGTTACATGTGATTCTAGTTATTCTTGTTGAAGAGTGGAGGACGAAAAATATATGCTGGGCCATTAGGTCGTTATTCTAATCAATTGATCAAGTACTTTGAGGTTGGATTCGGATGCAACTTAAATTCAATTTTATTTCAACAAGTGAACAACCATAATTCTTGAATCACCATTTACTAATTTTCTTATATTTTCTATTGTCTAGAGTATTGAAGGAGTAAGTAAAATAAACGATGGATATAACCCAGCAACATGGATGTTAGAAGTGACAAGTCCAACACAAGAAGTTGCATTAGGTGTTGATTTTCACGAGATATACAAAAATTCTGAGCTATATAGGTAAGAAATAATATACAATACTATTATATGAATTTGTTAAATGTAGTACCTGCAGCAATCATATTTAGAAAAGGCTTTAACTGTTATACACTATTGTTCAGGAGAAATAAGCAACTTATAGCAGAATTGGGCAAACCTGCTCTTGGTTCCAAGGATCTTTATTTCCCTAGCCAATATTCACAATCATTTTTAGTTCAATGCTTGGCTTGCTTGTGGAAACAACGTTGGTCATATTGACGCAACCCATTATACACTGCTGTTAGGTTTTACTTTGCTACTTTCATAGCATTGATGTTTGGAACAATGTTTTGGGACCTCGGACGCAAATAGTAAGTGAAAACTTCCAAAATCTATAAATATGACAATAGCTTATTGAATTTGCGCTTAATCAAAATATTTATCCAAACGCCGTTTAGTTGATATTTCATTTCCACTTGAATTGTGATGCCTTTTGTGGATTCCAGCACAAGAGGACTAGATCTGTCTAATGCCATGGGCTCAATGTACACTGCTGTTTTCTTCATTGGGGTCCAAAATTCAGCCTCAGTACAACCAGTAGTAGCTGTTGAAAGAACTGTTTTTTATAGAGAAAGAGCCGCTGGAATGTATTCTGCCTTACCCTATGCACTTGCACAGGTAATAAAATCATTATTTCACACACAAAATAAATGTATTTTCCTTACTTACTCATGTTAACATAAGTCACTATCTCTCTCTTTTGTCACAGGCTTTAATAGAGCTACCTTATATTCTAGCACAAACATTATCATATGGTGTAATAGTTTATGCCATGATTGGATTTGAGTGGACTGTACCAAAATTCTTTTGGTATTGCTACTTCACCTTTGTTGGGTATTTGTGTTGGCTGCATTATTGCTAAAACAAATATCCTTGTTCTGTAAGTTGGAACCAATGTTCCAACATGTAGTTAGGCAACTCTGTAAGATGTTGGGTATAATGTTCCAACATCCTGGCACGGTTCAGTGTGCCTGGGTTCTGCCTAAATGTACGCGCGCCCTTTATTGTTTAAGGAAACAATATTTCCTTTACTTCTTGATCAAGCAACGCGCATATCATCTAAGAATCAGCTGTGGAATATTTCTAAAGTAGATATTTTATTTTAGGAAATATTTGTTATTATTTGGAACGCTCCTATAAATGTTCTGACATTTTAGGACTTTCGTGATTAGTTTCTGATTCTTGTTTTGCAGGTTAGCTTAACCGATCTGCAAGTCACTGAAGCCCAACGTATTATTTAGCCCATGCTGCTTCAGTATAAAAGGAAGACTTCAAGACCTAATTGCTCATTCAAGCCATCATTCTAAAAGTTAGATTTTTAGGGTTTGAGTCTTCATGTATTCTGTTCTTGTATCGTTTGTGATGCAAGTCTAGAATCTTCACTGTATACCTTTCTTGTGTCGTCTGTGATACTTGTTTAGGACTGAGTGTGTGAGTTTGATACTCTTGTGCACTAGACCAAAGTTGTGAAACAAGGTTCTAGTTGATTGTGTTGGAAGGTAACTTCTATTCTTGTTTTGGTTGAGGTCTGATAGGTCACTGGGGCAGTGACTGACCATTAGGATAGTGAGATAGGATCTCAGATCTAGGAGTTCCTAGGTTGAAGTCTAGACGGGTAGGTCCTAGGTCATATAGTGTAAACGAGGAGTTTGCTGAGAGCTATTGAATAAGGACTACACTAGTGGATTTCCTTCCTGGCTTGGTAGCCCCCAGATGTAAGCGTGTTGTGCTGAACTGGGTCAACAAACTTCCCGTGTTCTTTATTTTTCTGTCTTTATTTTCTTGTTTTTATTTCTGTTTATCGCATGATGTTGAAACATTAATTGGAACATTGCAAACGTTAAAACATCTGACAGAACATCTAAAACAAGTACGCTAGAATTTCAATTGGCATCAGAGCAAAAACCTTGCCTGTTTTAGGGTGAGCTCCAGGGAGTTCTATTCTAGCATCATGGACAAGGAAGGTGGATTTGTAAACAGGCCCCCTCTTTTGGATGGATCTAACTATGACTATTGGAAATCAAGCATGAGTGCTTTTCTCAAATCCATTGACAACAAAACATGGAAGACAGTTCTGAAAAGTTGGGAACATCCTGTGCAACTTGATGCTGATGGTAACAGGATTTATGTGTTGAAATCAGAAGAGGAATGGAGTGCCGCTGAAGATGAATTGGCTCTTGGAAACTCAAAGGCACTGAATGCTATGTTCAATGGTGTAGACAAGAATATGTTTAGACTGATCAAGCAATACACTGTGGCTAAGGATGCATGGGAGATTCTCAAAACTGCACATGAAGGCACAACTAAGGTAAAAAGTGCTAAAATCCAACTCCTTACTACTAAATTTGCGAATATAAAAATGTTAGAAGATGAGAGCATTCAGGACTACCACTTAAATATTCTAGACATTGCAAATTCTTTTGAGTCTTTTGGAGAGAAAATCTCTGATGAAAAACTTGTGAGGAAGATTCTCAGATCTCTACCTAAGAGATTTGACATGAAGGTCACTGCTATTGAGGAAGCTCAGGATATATCTAGCTTGAAGGTTGATGAATTAATAGGATCATTGCAAAACTTTGAAATAACTGTCAACAGCAAGACTGATAAAAAGGGAAAGGGTGTTGCCTTTACTTCTAGTGTGAATTCTGATGATGCACAAGGAAATTATGAAGATGATGAAGACATGGCAAAGTCTCTGGCACTTCTTGGGAGACAGTTCAAGAAGATTTTTAAAAGGTTTGACAGAAGGTCCAGGCCAAATGGTCAGAACATCCGATTCAACATTGACAATCAACCTAGTAAAGAGAAGATGACAAGACCTGATGAAGTGGACTCTCACTACAAAGGAGTACAATGTCATGAATGTGAAGGGTATGGTCATATCAGAACATAATGTGCCACTTTTCTTAAGAAACAGAAGAAAAGTCTGGATGTGTCTTGGTCAGATGGGGATGACTCAAATGATGAGGTGAAAGCTGAATCTGCAAATCATGTCTCTGCCCTAGCTGGTAGAATTATGTCTGACACTGAGTCCTGTGAGGAAGAAATGTCTTATGATGAGCTTGCCATATCCTACTATGATCTTATGGCTAAAAATAGTGAATTAACCCAAAAGGTTGAGGAACAAGCAAGGAAGATTGCACATCTAGGGGATGAGAAGTTTGATAATCTGAATCATATCTCAGAACTTAATGATGAATTGTCAAGGTTGAATCATTAACTAAAACAGATGAAAGAACAAACTGGAATGAAGTCAGCAGAGTCAATGTTCAAACATCCAGTGGAACATCGGATCAAGAAGAAATCAAAGGTGTGGGTATGTGATCATTGTAAGGAAAAAGGACACATTAGACCCTACTGCTTCAAGCTGCAAGGTGAGTTCTTGCACTTTCATCAGAAAATGTCCAAGAATCTTAGAAACACCAAGACTGGGTTAATTGCTCATACATCCCTCAGAGCATCATCTAAAGAGGACTGGTATTTTGATAGTGGTTGTTCAAGACATATGACTGGAGTAGAAACATATCTGGAAGATGTAAGACCTTATGTTACCAGCTATGTTACTTTTGGTGATGGAGCTAAAGGGAAGATTATAGGAATTGGAAACCTGATTAAACATGGGTTGCCTAGACTTGATGATGTGCTGCTAGTTAGAGGATTAACTGCAAATCTAATTAGCATTAGTCAACTATGTGATTTAGGACTGAGAGTAAACTTCACCAAACCAAAATGTCAGATCTCAGATGAAAAAGGAGAAGTTCTTATGAGAGGCACAAGGTCCAAAGACAACTGCTATATGTGGGTATCTCAGGAGGAATCATTCATCTCAACATGTCTTTTAAGCAAAGAGGAGGAGATCAAGTTGTGGCATCAAAGGTTGGACATTTGCATCTGAATGGAATGAAGAAGGCCTTATCATCAGAAGCTATTAGAGGACTACCAAATCTGAAGATTGTTGAAGGAAGCATATGTGGTGAATGTCAGATTGGCAAACAAACAAGGATGTCTCATCCAAGGTTGGAACATCAAACAACCTCTAAAGTTCTTGAACTTCTACACATGGATCTGATGGGACCTATGCAAGTTGAAAGCATTGGTGGAAAAAGGTACGTTCTTGTGGTTGTTGATGATTTCTCTAGATTCACTTGGGTAAACTTTATTAGAGAAAAATCAGACACTTTTGGTGTGTTTAAGAGTTGTGTACACAATTGCAAAGAGAAAAGGGGCGTGGCATTGTTAGAATCAGGAGTGATCATGGAACTGAATTTGAAAGCTCAAGATTTGATGAATATTGTACTGAAGAGGGAATCAAACATGAATTTTCATCACCTATAACTCCTCAGCAAAATGGTGTGGTTGAAAGGAAGAATAGGACTCTTCAAGAATCTGCAAGAGTCATGCTTCATGCTAAACACTTACCTTACCGTTTATGAGCTGAAGCTATGAACACAGCTTGTCACATACACAATAGGGTAACATTGAGAATTGGTACCACAACAACTCTCTATGAGCTATGGAAGGGAAGAAAACCTACTGTTAAATATTTCCATATGTTTGGTAGCAAGTGTTATATCTTGTTTGATAGAGACTACAGAAGGAAGATGGATCTTAAGAGTGATGAAGGAATTTTTCTGGGCTACTCTACTAACAGCAGAGCCTACAGGGTTTTCAATTCCAAAACTGAAACTGTGATGGAATCTATTAATGTTGTGATAGATGATGTGCCTAAAGGAAGGGTTCCATATGTTGATGCTGATGTTGTAACACCTGCTCTGGAAACAAATGCACCTACTCAGGTGATTGAGTCTGAACCAGAGAAAGATGAAAATGAAGATATTGAACCAGATCAAATGTCCACTAAGAAGGGTCTTTCTACAAGAGTACAAAAGAATCATCCACTAGACCTTGTTATTAGGAATCCTGATGAAGGAGTCACAACCAAAAGATCAGTTGGAGTCATTGCCAACTCTTGCTTTGTGTCTAAAATTGAGCCTAAAAATGTTAAAGAAGCCCTGACAGATGAGTTCTGGATTGAAGCAATGCAAGAAGAACTTAATCAGTTCAAAAGGAGTGAAGTGTGGGACTTAGTTCCAAGACCTGAAGGTGTGAATGTGATAGGTACCAAGTGGATCTTCAAGAACAAGTCAGATGAACATGGAACTGTGACCAGAAACAAAGCAAGACTAGTAGCTCAGGGTTACACTCAGATAGAGGGTCTGGATTTTGATGAGACTTTTGCACCTGTTGCTAGACTGGAGTCCATAAGATTACTACTAGGTGTGTCATGTATCCTCAAGTTTAAACTATTTCAAATGGATGTAAAGAGTGTCTTTCTGAATGGGTACTTGAATGAGGAAGTCTATGTTGAGCAACCTAAAGGGTTTATTGATCCCAGCTTTCCAAATCATGTGTACAGATTAAAGAAAGCTCTGTATGGTTTAAAGCAAGCACCTAGGGCTTGGTATGAGAGACTTACTCAATTTCTTGTTGGTCAAGGGTACAAGAAAGGTGGTACAAACAAGACTTTATTTGTAAAAAATGACAATGGTAGGCTGATGATTGCCCAGATATATGTCGATGACATTGTTTTTGGTGGAATGTCGAATAGGATGGTTCAACATTTCATACAACAGATGCAATTTGAGTTTGAAATGAGCTTAGTTGGTGAATTGACCTATTTTCTAGGACTTCAGGTTAAACAAATGGAGGACACAATCTTCATCTCTTAGAGTAAGTATGCCAAGAATATTGTGAAGAAATTTGGGTTGGATAATGGTGGTCACAAAAGAACTCCAGCTGCCGCTCACTTGAAGCTGACAAAGGATGAAAGTGGTATATCTATTGATCAAAGCATGTACAAAAGCATGATTGGGAGTTTACTATATCTTACTGCAAGCAGGCCATACATCATCTTTGATGTAGGTGTGTGTGCAAGGTATCAAGCTGACCCAAAGATGAGTCATCTTACTCAGGTGAAGAGAATACTGAAGTATATCAATAGCGCAAGTGACTATGGGATTTTATACTCATCCTATGAAAACTCTAAGCAGATAGGATACTGTGATGCTGATTGGGCTGGAAGTGCTGATGACAGGAAAAGTACCTATGGAGGATGCTTCTTTCTAGGAAATAATCTGATTTCCTGGTTTAGTAAGAAACAGAATTGTGTGTCTTTATCTACTGCTGAAGCTGAATACATAGCAGCTGGGAGTAACTGTTCTCAACTTGTTTGGATGAAGCAGATGCTGAAGGAGTATAATGTGGAACAAGATGTTCTAACCTTATACTGTGACAACCTAAGTGCTATCAACATTTAAAAAAATCTTATTCAACATAGCAGAACAAAGCACATTGACATTCGACATCATTTCATCAGAGATCTTGTTGAAGAGAAGGTTGTGACACTTGAGCATATAGACACAGAGGAGCAACTAGCAGACATTTTTACTAAGGCTTTGGATGCTAAACAATTTGAAATTCTAAGAGGCAAGTTGGAAATTTTCCTGCATGAGGAAGCCTAATCTTCTGCGGTGTGAGGCGTGCTGACAAACTTCTACTTGTGCACGTCTTTGTAATGTGGGGTATACAAACAATGATGTACTCCTGATGCTCTGACCAGTTTTGTTTGGCACATTTTATGGCTAAAAGGGGGGGGGGAGAAAAATTAATGTTTCTTTGACCATCCTCCCTTTCTGTATATGTGCTCTTCTGCATGTATCTAGTCTGCATTGATCTCTAATTTTGCAGCTTTGTGTATGCCTGATTGATTATGACTGTTATTCTATGTTGTTGCATTTATTTTGCAACTATGTCAGGTGTATGTGTAGATGTTGGCACTAATGTTGCAACATCTTGATGGTCTGATGGTCTTCATGATAATCTGAGATTCTGTTCTCAGTAGTTTATTTTTGTACATGTTCCTTGCTGACATCCTCTGACAACATGTTGGAACATGTCTAATCAAGACCAGTGTAGATGTTAGCACCTGTGCTAGAACATCTCTATGATGCTTCTGAGATTCTGGTTTTCTCAGATAGTGTACATGTTCCCTGCTACTGCTTTATATTATGGAACATGTCTGGATGACTTTCTAAAGTCTAAGTGGTGTGTGTGACCTTTGATAGGTCTGCTAGCACGTATCTGCTGATAGGATTGCTAGCTTTTGAATATTCCTTGAATGTCTTATGCCCAGATCCTGAATCTAATCTGTCTATGCATTAGGAGCTTTTAAGTGTTCAGATTTTATGTATGCATGTATTCAGGGGGAGTAATGGAATATTCCTTAAGTAGTCACTCATAAATTCATATATTCAAGGGGAGTGATACTTCTATGTGTGCTTGTGATTAGTCCAAGCTGGGTGAACGATGTTGAGTCAGAAGTTTAAACATCTGTGTCTATCACTTGTAACTTTGGGAATTTGTGTTTCCTGACTTCTATATGCTGTTGGTGATAGTTCTCTGAAGGCATCCAAGTCTGTCACATGTAAGTGTAGGAATTAATTTTTCTGTGCTTCTATGGTTGGTTGGTGACAGCACTCTGTAGGTATGAGAAATTTATTTTTTCCCTTGCCTCTATGTGTGACAGGTACTCCTGTCTGAAGTTTTGAAGGATGTTGGAACATCCTACATCTGTAGCATTGGAACTTAGTTTTCCTTTGCTCTTGAGAGAGTTTGCTTCTCTCTACTTGTGTGTGGGAATTTATGTTCCCTGACTGTAGCATAGGAATTTATTTTTCCTCTGCTCTTGAGAGAACTTGCTTCTCTCTCTGTACAAGAACTTATGTTCCCTAGTTGTAGCTTAGGAATTTATTTTTCCTTTGCTCTTGAGACTATGCTACTTATCTGATCCGCTGCTGCATGTCTCTGATCCAATGTAATACCTCTGCCAGCTGAAGTTGTGATTGAAAATTCGTGAGGTATTCTATGTATGTGTCATACCCTCATTTTGGACCTAAAAATACTCGTTTAAAATTCCTTTCTATTCCTAATACTTTTTCAATTTACTGTGTATTGCTCTGCAATTTACCACTGTGCTTCAGT
>Ga0099826_10001758_pt1 | contig 13391 bp, 10 predicted proteins | sample Mtrugardesep15_FD_76830 | JGI IMG/M metagenome (GOLD analysis project Ga0099826, IMG submission 76830) | Root nodule microbial communities of legume samples collected from California, USA - M. trunc garden sep15 | ecosystem: Host-associated > Plants > Roots > Nodule | place: USA: California... | reverse complement strand
GACAACTAACCCCAAAAATAAGTCGTATGTCCTATCTCTATAAAGTATCTAAGTATTTGATCTTGTTAAGGCAATGTAAATTAGAGCAATTAAAATGGTCTTTATTGATCAAACCAGATCAACTAATTTTTTTTATTAACCCACTAAATCTTAAAGAAATGAATATAGTAATACCGAATTCGGTTAGGTGGTAAAAAAAATTGATCAAAAGGATTGTTTGAGACTTGAACTCGAGTTTTTTTAAATGATTTTTTTTATTTGAAATTTATTAAGAGTTTAAATTCAACAAGTTGATTAGGCCCAACCAAGTTTGATAAAACTCATGACTTAAACTTTAAATTTTAGCTCTCAAATGGAATTCCTTTACGATAGAGGGGTGGGGCGGCTATGTGCTTCGGGAGAAGTTGAAATTGATAAAAGGGGCCTTGAAGGAGTGGCATTTAATGCATGCAAATAATATTCCAGCTAAAATAGAAACTTTAAAAAAGAGACAGTCGGAGCTTGATGACAAAGGGGAAGAAGATGGGTTATCTACTGAAGAGATGCACGAGATGAAGGAGGTTTCTCAAAATTTACACTCTTTGTCTCGTGTGAATACAAGCATTATTTGGCAACAGTCTCGGCTTCATTGGTTGAAGGATGGCGATGCCAATTCGAGGTACTTCCATTCGATCCTTTCGAGTCGGCGGCGGCGAAATTCCATTGTGGCTCTTATGGTGAACGAAAGTCTAGTGGAGGGGGTTCAGCCTATCCGGAATGCAGTGTTTTCTCATTTCAAGGACCATTACGCGGCCTCTTCTACTACGCGTCCGGGGATTGAGATTTGCCTTTCAAAAATTTATCTTATGCGGAGGGAAGTGGTCTCATTAAACCGTTTTTTGCAAGTGAAGTTAAAGAAGCATTGTGGGGATGCGATAGTTTCAAGAGCCCCGGACCTGATGGGGTGAATTTTGGTTTCATAAAGGAGTTTTGGAACGAGTTGAAGGATGATGTTATGCGATTCATATCAGAGTTCCACCGGAATGGGAAATTGTCGAAAGGTATAAATAATACTTTTATAGCCCTTATTCCTAAAATTGATAGTCCTCGGCGCCTTAATGATTTTAGGCCTATTTCGCTGGTTGGGTCTCTTTATAATATATTGGCAAAGGTGTTAGCAAACAAGTTGAAAATGGTTATAGGAACGGTTGTCTCGGATACTCAGACAGCGTTTGTAAAAAACAGACAGATTCTTGACGGTATCTTGATTGCTAATGAGGTGGTCGACGAGGCTCGAAAGGACAAAAAGGAATTGTTACTCTTTAAGGTTGATTTTGAAAAAGCTTATGATTCTGTTGATTGGGGATACTTGGATGTGGTTATGCAAAAAATGGCATTTCCGGTGCTTTGGAGGAAATGGATAAAGGAATGTGTGACAACAGCGACTGCTTCTATTTTAGTTAATAACAACCCCACAAATGAGTTTCCTATGCAAAGAGGTCTGCGCCAAGGGGACCCTCTTTCTCCGTTTCTATTCTTACTGGAAGTCGAGGGTCTTAATGTCATGATGTCTTCGGTGGTAGAGAATAACTTGTTTTCAGGATACACGGTTGGTACTTCTAATACAACCGTTGTGTCTCATTTGCAATTCGAGGACGTCACATTGTTATTGGGTACTAAGACTTGGGCCAACGTGCGTGCCTTGCGAGCGGTGTTGACTTTGTGGAAATGTCTGGTCTAAAGGTGAATTTTAATAAAAGCATGTTGGTAGGAATTAATATTGCGTAGTCTTGGTTGAATGAGGAGGCGTCAATTTTAAATTGTAAAGTGGGTAAAGTGTCGTTTGTGTATCTGGGCCTCTCTATTGGTGGTAATTCGAGCCGGTTAGCGTTCTGGGACCCTGTGCTGCATACAATTAAGTCTAGATTGTCGGGGTGGCATAGTCGTTTTCTCTCTTTTGGGGGCCGTCTTGTTCTTCTAAAGTTTGTCCTGACCTCATTACCTGTCTATGCTCTTTCCTTCTTCAAAGCTCCATCAGGTATCATTTCTATCATTGAATCTATTTTTAATATAAAAAAATTGGGGAGGGAGTGAGGAGAACATGAAAATTTCCTGGATTGCTTGGAGCTCAATTTGTTTACGTAAGGAGTATGGAGGGTTGGGGGTGAGGCAGTTAAGGGAATTCAATATTGCTTTACTAGGTAAATGGTGTTGGATGATGTTGGTGGATAGAGAATGGTTTTGGTATAAGGTTTTGGTGGCTCGGTATGGTGAGGAGGCAGGGAGGTTGGGGGCAGGAGTGGTTCTTTTTGGTGGAGGGAGATAGCGAAGATTAGGGATGGGGTAGGCGATACAGAGGAGGGGTGGTTTGCAGAGAGGGTGTCAAAAAGGGTGGGGGATGGAAGTAGTACTTTCTTTTGGTATGATAGGTGGTTAGGTGATGTTCCTCTTCGATCGCGGTTTAGCCGCCTTTTTAATTTATCGAATAATAAATTATGTACGGTGGAACCCGGAGGCTTGGAGTTGGGGTAGGAGGTTGTGGGCATGGGAGGAGGAGTTGGTGGTAGAGTGTAGGCGTCTTTTTAATGATATTGTTTTGCAGCCTAACATTTCTGACAGGTAGTAGTGGAACCCGGACATCCATGGGGGTTACACTGTAAGCGGTGTCTATTACATTTTGACTACTCCGACAGACCCTCCAGATGTTGGATTGCATGATCTTGTCTGGCACAAACAAGTACCTCTGAAAGTGTATATTTTCGCGTGGAGGATGTTGCGGGACAGGTTACCAACCAAGACTAATCTTCTTAGAAGAGGTCTGTTCACTGTCGAGGTTGCTAGGTGTGCTACTGGGTGTGGTTTTGACGAATCAGTGTCTCATCTGTTCCTGCATTGCGACAGCTACGGGTCTCTTTGGTGGCACATTCGAGCGTGGATCGGTGTTACAGGTGTCGTCCCTCATGACATAAGTGACCATCTCTTTCAGTTTATTCATATACAGGGCACTCTACGAAGCGAAGATCATTCCTTCATCTAGTATGGCTCCTTTGTGTCTGGATGATTTGGAATGCTCGCAATAATAGTTTATTTAATAATAATCATACCACCATAGAACAACTGTTGGAAAAGGTGAAATTTCATTCGTTGTGGTGGCTTAAGGCTAATAATGTCACGTTTATGCACGACACTCAGATGTGGTGGTCGAACCCATTGTTATGTCTGGGTATTGACTGACTGTTTATTTGTAAATATTGTATGACTGTTACTTTTGAGGGGTGACCCTTTGGTACACCTTGTACTGAAGCGGATTCACTGCCGATATTAATATATTCCATTTTAATGTCTTCAAAAAAAAAATCAGCTCTCAAAACTTCATGATATATTTGGCACACCTCACTATGTGTTTATTTTAAATTCATTTAACAAAAAACCAACAATAATTGAGATAAATTTAGTGCTTATAGCACATATAACAAATTACAATTCTAATTATTGTCCAACCAGAATTGTTTCTGAAGATTGTCAACCATGTTATTGTCCACTTGAAAAGCTTTCGTGAGAACTTCTGAAGAAATTTTATTAGACCCAAATACCTCCTTAAGAATAGTGATAAGTCTTGAATTATGGCTGTTAAGTCCAGAAATGACAACCGCATTTCCATTCCCCACATTATGTTGGAAGTGAATAAGACCAATTGGAAACACAAACACATCTCCTTTGTTGAGAACTTTTGTAATGAGACGGTTTTTTGGGTTAGAAGTAACAAAACCGACATTGAGAGTACCCTCCAACACTATAAGTATCTCAGCGGCTCTAGGATGAGCATGTGGAGGATTTAGACCCTTAGGTGCAAAGTCAATACGAGCAAAAGAGATACCAAGAGTATTTAATCCTAATATCTCACTAACTGTAGCTAGTGTCACTTTCGAACCAAGTGGACGTGATATGTTTTCTTCTTTTACTGAGAAAAAAAAATCATCTGGTGTAACAAGCTTTGGATCTTTGTAGCATTTTCCGTTCACCAACACTGAAAGTTAATTTGATTAGAGAAAAGTTATTTAGTGTTATAACATGAATGTGACACATGTGTTTAAATGCATATATAGGAGCAAAAAGACATTTTAGTTATTGAAATTGTAAGGGTGGATATAATTTAGTTCCTCAACTATATGAAACACTAAATTAGTCCATCAAATTAAAGATTGCCAATCAATTTAGTTCATCCACCAAAATATTTCTATAGTAAATATTCATCAAAACGAATAAATAATATTTCATTGCAAAAAATTTGAAAAAGTGACTAATTTTGAAATTTATTTAATTTAAGGGACAAAGTAATTAATCTCTATTCTCTTATATATAAGCAAAAATTCAAATGTATTTGATCTAAATTTAGAAAAAATACATTTGACCTTTTTGTTATATCTAAGATCAAATGGAGTAAACCAAGTTGTTTGGGCTCCAGTGGCAAGGAGCTCCTTCCAAGGACGTACCCGGGGAATACCGGGTTCGATTCCAAGGGGGAACAACGCTTGGCCAATACGCATGAGCCGGATTAGTCGTCCACCATTGGTGGGTCGGAAACCGGTGCGAAAGCCACACAAAAAAGATCAAATTGAGTATTTCGCAAATTTGAAGAACTACTTCGATCAACTGTTAATAAAAATAAAATAAATTATTATATATAAATACCCCAAGTCTTGACGTCGTTGATAATCACACAAAAGTCTTCCAGAGAATTGAGATGAAATGTGAAGGCAAAAGATGTCATTGCTAAGAAAGTTGTGAAAAACAAGTAAGTACTCTTCATATTGTTCTTTATATAACTATATATTCTAGCAACTCTCGTATAGTGTTGCTTGTGTATGTTTTATGAGAGATGATACTTGGGAGATACAAAGAGAGTATATTTATAAATAGAAAACATTCAAATAATCCATACTTTTACTGAAAATTACATTTTAATGGCAGAGTCGTATGTGTGCATTAATGATACAGAGGCGCGTGTATGCGTTAATGACATAAAATTTTGTGTCATCACTCTTTTACATTTATGTACAAGAATGTGAGTGTTTTCACCTTTTTTGGGAAATTTGTTTTTGCATTAACGATTCCTCAAGCTTTTTTTGAGGTCAAATAAGTTTTTTTTTCCATGTAAATATCTCAAATTTTATTTGTAATCCCTCTAAAAAATTTCAACATATTTTGGTCCCTCAAATATTTTTTAAAGACTTTTGGTCTCTATTTTTCTGTCAACTTATAAGTGTCCTTGATAATTTTGATTTAGAGACATGTTTAAAATATCATAACATTATCTCCCACAAAAATTTAGAATATTTTAACAGAATATAAAATAGTTTTGAAACTCGGCTCGGACCGACTGGTCGGACCGGTTGGACCGTGAACCGGTGGATAAGCTGATTTGAGCCAACATTTGGATCGGTCATGTAGTTAACTCGATCAAAACCGGTAAAAATCGGTGACTCGGCCGAGTTGCAGGTCAGACCGGTTCTTCTTGTTTTTTTTTTACTCAACTAAGACGACGTCGTTTTAGATTTGACAATTAAAAAAAAGAAAAAACTGGAATTAGAAAGGTCAAAAAAGAGTAGAAATGTTATTGATGATAATACTTGTGTTGAAATTATACTTTCTTAGGATCTTTTTGTATTTTTATAACAGGGGCAATCTCTTATTTGAATTTATGTTGGAATTATACTTTTTTGGGATCTATTTGGATTTTTACTATTAAGTTGTATTTTGAGTTATGATTATGTTTTGAATTTGAGCAATTAGCCTATGAAATTATTATTGTTGGATAGTTTTTCTTTAATTTTAGGTGACATTATTTTAGTTTTAAAAGTGACCGAGTCACAGATTCAATCCAAGTTAATCCGGTTAAATAACTATATAAATTTAATCTCCAGACCGAGTTATCTAAGTGATTCCGGTTCATTCATACGGTTCGACCAATGACTCAGTGGTTCGACCAATGACTCAGTGACCCAGTACCCCTACCGAGTCGATGACCGAGTCGAGTTTTAAAACTATAATATAAAATAGATATGAAATTTTAAGTGCATCACATTCCTTCAAAAAAAAAAAGTGTATCACATTATTTATCTAATGACTTTGTCTTGTAGTGTTTTGCGACTTAGGAACCATAAAACATAAGAAAATGATATTGATAGCAAATGACGGTCTAGCTATTCCCTCCCGACACAGGTCATCGAAAGCTTATTTACTTGATTCTATGATTTTTGCATGACCTCCATGTATTCCGACAAATAGAGTAACGTGATTGGTTGCTTTCTTTCTCAAGATGAATTTGTGATGCTCCTTTCGTGACATATAGCATTGCTCTAAAACATATGACTTAGACTTTCAACTTCGAGTTATACTTGGATTGCTTGCAAAAGAAGAGACAAAACACTAAATAAGAATATAAGATACATCCAACTTACATTTTATTTTATTCTAGTCTTTTAGTAAATATAACAATATCACAAGGTAAAAGAAAAAACAAATTTAACAATAAATTTAGTGGTTGAAGCACATATCAAAACCAGCAATTCTAGTTGTTGTCCACCCAGAACTGTTTTTGAAGATTGTCCACTATATTATTGTTCACTTGAAAAGCTTTGGTGAGAACTTTCGAAGAGACTTTTGGATTAGATCCAAATACAACATTAGCAATAGTAATAACACCTGGATTTTGGCTGCTAAGTCCAGCGATGGCAACTGCATTTCCATACCCCACATTCAATTGGAAGTGAATGAGACCAATTGGAAACACAAAAACATCTCTTTTGTTGAGTACTTTTGTGATGAGACGGTTTTCTGGATTAGAAGTAACAAACCCAACATAAAGAGTACCCTCCAACACTATAAGAATCTCAGTGGCTCAAGGGTGAGTATGTGGAGGATTTAGTCCCCTAGAAGCAAAGTCAATGCGAGCAAGAGAGATACCTAAAGTGTTTAATCCTAGTATATCATTAATGGTAACCGGTGTCACTTTGAACCAAGTATATCATTAATTCTAGTTGTATATATTCGCTTGTATATGTTTATGAGGGATGAGATTTTGGAGATATAGAGAGAGGCTATTTATAGGTATTATAGACATTGAAGTAGTCCATATTTTTACTTTTAAAATACATTTAAAGACCTGGTAAAAAAATTTGTAGTTAATTAAGTTGTTGATAATTTTTTAATGGAGAATGATAACCGGTGTCTCCGGGGCATTGGTTAAGCATCCAAAAGAAGAAAGATTTTATTAAAAAGTGGTGTAATAATTAGTGGTCAAAAGTAACAGTTTATATTTCCAAGACAGTTTTTTCTACTTTTGGATTCCTTAACCAGTGCCCCCGAGACACTGGTTAACAAGACTCTTTTTTAATTAGTGAGACACTTGTGTTCAATTAATCTTTTAACAACTGCAGGCTATATGTTCTTCTTCATTTTTCATGATTAACTTGTCACACACGTTACCTGTTGAATTTGTATGATTCAATCAATTGGTTTATGTTATCAATTAAAGAGAGGACTAATTGAAGATTAAGCCCGTTAAGTTGAATTTTGAAGTAAAAATATTATGAAGAAAAACTATAAAAAAGAATTAGGACACACTAATTAGGTGACACTATTTTGTCAAAAAATTAGGTGACACTATTAGTTTCTGATAAGGTTGGAGTTTGATAAAAAAAAAGATTATTAATGTTACTGTAATTAATTTTCTCCTTCCGACTTATATTTCATTTTTTGATATGATATTTTTAAATTTTTTTCGATTAATCTGCAAATAAATTTTATCCTTTACTCAATCAAATTAGAACTTGTCTTTGTATCTATTTAACATAAGATCATAGTCAACTTCAACATAGGTCAAACATACACCTCCTTTTGAAAATTATAGAAGCTTACACACACAATTGACTATATCATCATCAATATATATTTTTAGTTTTTGAGAAGTTTCACATTCATGAGAAATAATCAAAAGAAGCAAGTAAAATAGATCGCACACTGGAAATAAAATAATATTAATTGTGCTCAAGACTAGTTCAAGTAATTATTAATTAGTAAAAAAATATTGTAACTTTTTTTTTATCACAAAAAAAAAATATTGTAACTTAATCAAACATAGATGTTATGAATGGGAACATAAAAATTTAACAAATATGTTTGTGTTTTTGAGTGAGTCAATTTTATCTTGGAAAGAAGAATTAGTAGTGTATGTAGTTGTTAAAGAATAATTCATCTAATGTATAACTAATAATAAAAAATTATACGCTGCTTTGATTGATTAAGATTTACTTGGTCTTTATAGGCTTTGTGCAAGTAAAACTATAGAGTTGTTCCAATGTCAATTGCTTATAAATAGACACCAAATTTGCATTGTGAAATATCTCATTCCTGCGTAACCATATACAAGCAAAATACATAAGTAGAATTGTTCCAAAAAAACATGAAGACTTCAATCTTGTTTGTGACAGCCTTCTTGGCTTTAGCATCTTGTGCCTTTGCCTTTGATCCCAGCCCTTTACAGGACTTTTGTGTGGCTATCAATGACACCAAGAATGGTGGTATGTATACTTTTAAATACTTATTTATTTATTCATCTTTACTCGTTTGGTTCAACTTGCTAAACTGATTGAACTATGATACAAAAGTCTAACGGGTTCAATCTCATGTCCGACAACATTGATATAAACATATATAAGTAGAGTATATTACTTAATTATCTCATGAATTTGTTTTGCAGTTTTTGTGAACGGCAAATTCTGCAAGGATCCAAAGCTTGCTACAGCAAATGATTTCTTCTTCTCAGTTAAAGAAGGAAACACATCAAATCCACTTGGTTCAAAAGTGACACCGGTTACCGTTAATGAGATACTAGGACTAAACACTTTAGGTATCTCTCTTGCTCGCATTGACTTTGCATCTAGGGGACTAAATCCTCCACATACTCACCCTAGAGCAACTGAGATTCTTATAGTGTTGGAGGGTACTCTCTATGTTGGGTTTGTTACTTCTAATCCAGAAAACCGTCTCATCACAAAGGTACTCAATAAAGGAGATGTGTTTGTGTTTCCCATTGGTCTCATTCACTTCCAATTGAATGTGGGGTATGGAAATGCTCTCGCCATCGCTGGACTTAGCAGCCAAAATCCAGGTGTTATCACAATTGCTAATGCCATATTTGGATCTAATCCAAAAATCTCTTCAGAAGTTCTCACCAAAGCTTTCCAAGTGGACAATAACATAGTGGATAATCTTCAAAAACAATTCTGGGTGGACAACAACTAGAAACATGATACTACCATGTTGATAGTTGAAATAGTTATAATTAAATAGAAGTACACAATTGATTGTACCTTACTCTTATACCAGTGTTTGCATTATTTGAATAAAATATAATTTGACTTTTGGTTTCATATACTTTTATTCAATCATTTAAGATAACTGGATTTTGTTTTTCGTAAAATAAAACTGATTTTGGATGTGCTTCTCGTGAATTATTTTCTTTTGTTTTAACATCTACAAAATTTTGAAAACATATTTTTTAGTTTTTGTTTCTTAATGGTTTACTAAGTTTAACAAAAGGTTATGTCACAATCGCAGGAGACACTTAATTTTACTTTTTTGTTGGTACGAAGGACAAGTAAGACCCAAAAGTTAAGTCTTTTAAGTCCTAATTAACTTTATGAAGAGTGTGTAACTTATAGCAGTTAAAATAGATATGATCGGACCTAACTTGTTCAGCTAAGATTATTTTACCAACTCTTTGATTTCTACATGGAAAAGATTCTCTCAATTTGAAGTTTGGTTATAAAGTAGTTTAAACTTATAAAAAGTGTTCTAACCAAAATTCAAACTTAAATTCTTTTCAACAATTTCTCTTTAATTCGGTTAATCTCAACTGTAAGTTTGATAAAACGTATGACGTAATATGAAACAAAGCATAGAGGATAAAATGGAGAAAGATTGAATGTGTGCTTTTTGTAGAGTTGTAGAGGAGCCAATCAACCACCTTTTTTTGTTGTTGTCCCTATCTTGTAGTCCACATCTAGGTGGTTGGGGTGGAAATTAGTTCCTCATTCCTCTATAATAGGTCATTTTGAGGGCTTCATTGGCTTGGGGTCGAGTAAAAGAGTAGGTTTAGGTTTGTTGTTGGTTTGACTTGATATTATGTGGACTATCTAAAACTCCTGCAATGATATAATCTTTGTTGGAGGGACTCTGACTGTCGAGTTGATTGTGGATCATGTGAAGTTCTTCTCTTGGAAATGGTTCGAGGCTAAGAGTTATGCGTGCCTCTGCTCCTTCTACGAGTGGGAGATGCAACCTGTCATACGTTGGTATCGGTAAGGTGTGTGGTGTTGTGGGTGTGGGACGGTAGTTGTGTGGGTGTGTTTCAAAAAGATATATTATTTCAATCTGAGATAGTCTTGCATAGGCGCAATCATTTAGGCACAAAATTTAAGCACATATACATAAATCAAAAAAAATTAAACATAAATAAAATAGTCACATCAATAATATCACTTCAATCCTTCTTTTTTTTAACTTCATGTGTGTGCACCTAACCAAGTATTTCTCTTTCAATCTTTTCTCTTTCATACTTTTCCTTTTATTTATGTGTGCGCAAGTGACTCGTATTTATGTTTGTGGCCAAGTAAGTGTATCTCCAAATATAAGCTCTTATCGGTGAACCACCATATGTGGCAATAAAAATCAGGTTAAATATGTTTTATGTTTCTATAAATATGTCAATTTTTCATTTTAGTTCATCTTCACTTTTGATTCCTCTTTAAAGTAAACTCGTATTTAGAATTCATATTTTTGAATAAAATTTTACAGAAAAATTTATAATATTATAAGAATCTCTCAAAAAAATATTAGAATCTTTTAACAAAATATGAATTTTTATATGTTTTATGGTTAAAAATTCGTTTATGTTTTGTTAAAAAACTCTAATATTTTTTTAGAAAGGTTTTTTCAATATTCAACCCTTGCCGCGACCACCACAATCTCTGTTTTCGTTGGTATGCTCATTCCTCTGTGGTTTTGTTCTTTTTTGTATAGATTGTTCGATTTCTAGTTCTTATGCTTATGCTTATAAGTTCTGCTTATAGCTTCTGCTTAAAGCCAACGTGTTTAAAAATCGATTATGGGAAGCAGCTTATAACATGTCCATAAGTTGTTTCGATAACCTCTCCAAGGTAGCTTTTAACCATGAAAAAAACTTATTTGCTGCTTATGTATATGCTATTGTTATAGCGTAGGATAAAATTAAGTTAAATTGTGTTTATATACGCTATAAGCTGTTTTCATAAGAACTTATGAAAATAAGCTGAAAACAAGTTATGAACAATGTTATTGTAGTGGAGATTGAGTTAGGGTTAAGAAGAATTTTTTAGTTTTATTATGCACATGCTTTGTTGATAAAGAAGGTTATGTTTAGTGTATTCATACTTTTCCTAATTGGATTTGTTGATTGAAATTATTTGTGGTTGTATTGATTCATATTTCTTGATATTGCAGGGAGTGCTGTTAGTTGGTGGCCATATATTACCAACCACCATGAAACCCGCTTTCCCCAAACCAGTTTTCCTCACTAAAGCCCAGCGTGAACAACAAGCACTCCAACGCCGCAGCAATCAAGTCGCCGCCAATCACAAACAAGAACTTCTCCTCCGCCCCTCCGATCCCAAACCTTCCGATTCAGACCGCCGCAGTTACAGAGAACGTGATAGGGAAAGGGAAAGAGACAGAGATAACAGAGATCGGGAACGAAGAAACCGCGATAGAGAGCGTGAAGAAGAGGATAAAGATCGTAAACGTGCTCGATTGGAGAAGCTAGCGGAACAAGAACGTGAAAAGGAGCTTGAATCGATTAAGGAACAATACCTAGGTTCAAAAAAACCTAAAAAAAGGGTTATTAAACCTAGTGAGAAATTTTGATTTTCGTTTGATTGGGAAAATACTGAAGATACATCACGTGATAGGAATATTCTTTATGAAAAACCTCATGAGGCTCAGCTTCTTTTTGGCCGAGGGTTTAAGGCTGGAATGGATCGTCGTGAGCAGAAGAAGCATGCGGTGAAGCAAGAGAAAGAGATGAGGGATCAGATTAGGAAGAAGGATGGTGTGGAGGAGAAGCCTGAGGAGGCTGATGCTCAGAGACGGAAGGAGGAGGCTGCTGATGCTTATGATGCTTTTGATATGAGGGTTGATCGTCATTGGAGTGACAAGAAGCTCGAGGAAATGACGGAGAGGGATTGGCGTATTTTTAGGGAAGATTATAATATTTCGTATAAGGGTTCGAAGATTCCGAGGCCTATGAGGAGTTGGGTTGAGAGTAAGTTGAGTCAAGAGCTTTTGAAGGCTGTGGAGAAGGCTGGTTATAAAACCCCTTCTCCCATTCAGATGGCTGCTATTCCGCTTGGACTTCAGCAGCGTGATGTTATTGGTGTTGCTGAGACGGGTTCTGGGAAGACTGCCGCGTTTGTGCTGCCTATGTTGAGTTATATCACTAGGCTGCCGCCTATTAGTGAAGAGAATGAAGCTGAGGGTCCTTATGCTGTCGTTATGGCGCCCACTCGTGAGCTTGCTCAGCAGATCGAGGATGAGACCGTTAAATTTGCTCAGTATATGGGGATTAAAGTTGTTTCCATTGTCGGTGGTCAGTCTATTGAGGAGCAAGGGTTTAAGATAAGACAGGGTTGTGAAATTGTGATTGCCACTCCTGGTCGTTTGATTGATTGCTTGGAGCGTCGCTATGCGGTTCTTAATCAGTGTAATTATGTTGTTCTTGATGAGGCTGATCGAATGATTGATATGGGGTTTGAGCCGCAGGTCATGGGCGTGTTGGATGCTATGCCTTCAAGTAATCTCAAACCGGAGAATGAAGATGAGGAGCTTGATGAGAAGAGGATTTATAGGACTACTTATATGTTTAGTGCAACCATGCCTCCTGCTGTGGAGAGGCTTGCTAGAAAGTATTTGAGGAACCCTGTTGTGGTAACTATAGGTACTGCTGGAAAAGCAACTGACTTGATCAGCCAGCATGTGATCATGATGAAGGAATCTGAGAAAAATTATAAGCTTCAGAAATTGTTGCTTGAGCTTAATGACAAGACTGCGATTGTGTTTGTCAACACCAAGAAGAGCGCTGATTTTCTTGCTAAGAATTTGGACAAGGATGGGTTTCGTGTGACCACTTTGCATGGAGGGAAGTCACAGGATCAGAGGGAGATTAGTCTTGAAGGATTTAGGACCAAGAGATATAATGTGCTTGTTGCAACCGATGTTGCTGGACGTGGTATTGACATTCCTGATGTGGCTCATGTTATCAACTATGATATGCCTGGGAATATTGAAATGTACACCCATCGTATTGGGCGTACTGG
>Ga0099826_10001755_pt1 | contig 13399 bp, 2 predicted proteins | sample Mtrugardesep15_FD_76830 | JGI IMG/M metagenome (GOLD analysis project Ga0099826, IMG submission 76830) | Root nodule microbial communities of legume samples collected from California, USA - M. trunc garden sep15 | ecosystem: Host-associated > Plants > Roots > Nodule | place: USA: California... | reverse complement strand
CCAGGGGCTATGGTAACTTATCAAGGGACATGAATGCTGTTCAATCTACTATGATGAAATGCTTTGTCCGCTGTAATAGGAAAAATACTAGTGTATCTGCCTGTAATGATGTCAATACACCTACAGAAGTAAAGGAGAGCTTGGGCGATGTTACCTTTGGAGCAAACTTATGTTCTAGCTACGGGGATACTTATAAGTCAATTATTGCTTCAAATAAAGAATCTGCTAACAGAGCGCACAAAGTTTTTGCCCAGTTAGTTCCCAAAGAATGTAAAAAGCATGGTAACATGGGAGTCAGCAATGATCCGTCCTCTCATACATTGATTGTGCAAAAATTTGCCGAGAAAAAACGGTTTGAAAGATTTAAGGAGAGAGTTATTGCACTCAAGTTCAAAGCCTTGCATCACTTGTGGAAAGAAGATATGCGCCTACTGTCTATTAGGAAATGCCGCCCAAAATCGCACAAGAAAAATGAACTAAATGTGCGAACTACCTGTAGCAGTAATATGAAGAACCGATCTTCCATTCGTTCACGATTTACTTTTCCTGGTATAGATCTTTCCCCCGAATCTTTTACTTAACTTATTCCAGTGATTTTGCATTGTCTTTCAATTTGTTTACGAATGAGAATAAAAAAAATAATGACAGGGTGGTTGTTAATGTACAGAAATAGGTTTGTTTATATTAAGTTTACCTAAATACTCTGTCTTAAGAGTATAAGCGCTTTGCAAAACCTTTTCAATTTGATTTTAAAGATCTTTGAGAGTGGGTAAATTCTTTTAATACTTATGGTGTAAAATTGTTTACACGGTTATTTTGCATATTTTTTGGTAAAAACACCATAGTTAAATTATTTTTCTGTGTTTGATGTGATGATATTATTTGGCTTTCCGTTAATTGTTATGGTGTAAAGTTATTTCCGCAATTGGTTTTCATTAGAACATTCTTTTGCAGATTACTTTTTGGTAAAATTACCATAGTTAAATTATATTTTTGCTGTTTGATGTGATAAGGATCTATGACTCCGTAGTTGCTTTTTTGTTCAAAAATTCTGATTAATTAAATACGATCAAGTGGCTCTGTGATGCTGACATCTCTGTCACAAGGTGTGACAGTATTATTCTTTAGCATGCAGCTTTTATTTTTTGTATGAAAAAAAAACTCTTTCAATGCTAATGTTCATTTTAATGCTATTTATACCTTAGAAAATACAGGGTAGATACTATTATTTGACCCGGGCTTGTACAAGATGATTGTATGTAATTTTAGAGTGGTGGTAAATCTCAATGTGCTACTATATTTGTGATTTGTCGTGGTAGTGCACACAACATAACCACTTTGTTGTGCTGTTGGTATAAAACTTGTAGGAGTTTTCTTTTTCGTTGACTTTTTCTCGACTAGTTTCTTGTAATGATTTTGTTCTTAGTACCTTTCTTTTATGGGTTGTCATTCCTGTTCATTTCATTTGCAAGTTATTTGTTTGGCATGTGCTGAGTGCTGACTGGCTGGCATGTAGGCTAGTTAACCTCTCAATTGTGTCAATAAAAATATTCGTTACTTGGTAGGGTTTTGAAGTTGATTATCCGAAATTTAATAGGTTGAGAGGTTCAATGCTGAAGCAATGATTTGTCTGGTACTCACAATTTCAACGTATTGAAATAATTGATTAAAATATCACTAATTTTGGGCTTCATTTTTGGTTTATTATATTGTAATTATTATGTGTCTGTCTTATTTGTTTGTTCTGCTGCACAAGTTATCTTCAATTCTAAGTAGGTTTTTTTCTGTGATGTTTGATGTTGACAGATGATTTTTTGTTTTTATAGTTGTTTGTTGAGTTCCTAAAATATCTAATCTTTTTGCTGTGATGATTACTAAGTATTTTTCTCATTCTTCATTTTCCAATGAATGCAGCTGGAAACCATCTAAGCTTGGTTCCAACAACAGAGATTATTAATTTCACAAGCAAACTTCTGTCAGAATCTCAAGCACAACTTCAGAGAAACACCCTAAAGATGCCTGCATTAATATTGGACGAGAAGGAGAAGATGGTTACAAAGTTCATATCTAGTAATGGGCTGGTTGAAGATCCGTTGGCTATTGAGGAAGAAAGGGGTATGATCAACCCTTGGACATCAGAAGAGAAAGAATTATTCTTGGATAAATTTGCTACATTTGGAAAGGATTTCCGGAAAATTGCTTCTTTCCTCGATCACAAGACAACTGCAGACTGCGTTGAGTTCTACTACAAGAATCACAAATCCGAATGTTTTGAGAAACTGAAGAGGAAAGATGTTGGTAAGCTAGGGAAGTCATATGCAGCTAAAACTAACGCGATGGCATCAGGTAAAAAATGGAATCATGAAGTTAATGTTTCTTCACTTGATATTTTGAGTGCTGCTTCAGTGATGGCAGATGTCATTGCAGGTAATAAAAGGATGCGAGAAGGAAGATTCCTCCTGGGATATGGTAATGTAGAAGCATCAAGGGGTGAAGACAGCAGTTTTGACACTCTTGGGGATGAAAGGGAGACTGCTGCTGCAGCTGATGTATTGGCTGGTATATGTGGTTCATTTTCATCTGAGGCTATGAGTTCCTGCATAACAAGTTCAATTGATCCTGTTGATGGTAACAAGGAAATGAAGTTCTCGAAAGCAAACCCTCTATTCAAACAACCCTCGACACCTGATATTTCGCAGAATGCTGATGATGAGACTTGTTCAGATGAGAGTTGCGGCGAAGCTACTGAGTGGACAGATAATGAGACGGCAGCTTTTCTTCAGGCTGTATCATCTTTTGGTAAGGATTTTGCGAAGATATCACGGTGTGTAGGTACGAAGACCCAAGAACATTGCAAACGTTTCTTCAGCAAGACTCGGAAATGTCTTGGATTGAATCTCGCAAACCCCATACCTGGAATTAACGAATCCCCGTTGAATGATGATGCAAATGGCGGTGAGAGTGATGCAGATGATGCATGTGTTGTTGAGGCAGGCTCAGTGGTTGATGCTGATAAGTCTGGTAATAAAACAGATGAGGACCTGCCTTCTGATGCCTTGAATACATACCATGATGAATCCAATCCTCTGGAAGCTACGAGCCTGTCTGCTAAATTAAATGAATCAAGAGAAATCAGTGGGACTGAAGTATGTCTTGAAAATGTTGAATCTAAGCTGGGCTCTGATGTTAGTGGAGTTGGTTTGTGCACAACTGACAAGTCTGGTTCAGTCAATCGAGTTGGCTTGGGAGGTACAGTCATAGAATCTATTTCTGCTTCAGAAATAATTAAACCAAGGGAGTGTGGTTCTGTTGCTTTGGATAGAATGGTTTCCGAGGGTTCTTCTGGGGGTCTTTGTCTTGGAAATGAAGTGGAAAGGCAAAGAGTTTCAGCACCCCAATGTGTTATTGACAAAGATGTTAAACATGTAGCAGATGCAGGTGTTGTAGTTGAGTTGAAAAGCTGTGTGTTAGAATCGAGCACTGCAGCAAATGTTTCATCCTCACCTGTGGTCAATTCATCTTCAGGATTGAGTTTTGGTTCTGAAAATAAGCATGCGTCCTTTGGAAAGCCTCATACGTCAGCACTGTCTATGAGTGATCTTCAGGCAACTGCAAATTCATTGTTGCGAAAAGCTGCCGCTGCTCAATGTGAGAAAACAGTTAGCCAGGATAGACTGTCCTCTACTTGTGATATTCAGGGAGGTAGAGATATGCGGTGTCATAGCTCTGGTAGTAATGGTGACCATCAGCTTCCTCTTTCTGGGATCCATGTTGAGACTGTTAGTGTTCTCCAGGGCTATTCCATGCAAGTGCCCATAAAAAAAGAAGTGGACGGGGATGTGAATTGCAGCAGGTCAGCAGCTGAGTTTCCTCTTCTACCCCAAAAGGTCAAACAGACTGATGGTCATTTCAAACCATTATGGCATTCTTCAGATTCAGAAAAAACATCCAGAAATGGTGATGTGAAACTGTTTGGGAAGATATTAACCAATCCATCTTCCACTCAGAATCCTAATTTGACCTCGAAGCGAAGTGAAGAAAACGGTTCCCATCATCCCAAGTTGAACAACAAGTCTTCTAATCTGAATTTTACTGGCCATCAAAATTCTGATGAAAATTTAAAATTTTTGAAGTTTGACCGTAGTGATTATCGTGGCCTTGAAAATGTTCCAGTGATGAGTTATGGTTATTGGGAAGGGAATGCAATACAAAGTATACAGTCTGGTCTCTCATCGTTGCCTGATTCTTCCTTCTTGTTAGCTAAATATCCTGCCGCATTTAGTAATTATCCTATATCATCTTCCAATTTGGAGCAACAACCACCATTGCAGGCCTTTGCCAAGAATAGTGAACGGCATTTGACTGGTGCATCTACTTTTACAGCTAGAGACATGAATGGCAGCAACGCTATGCTTGATTATCAGATGTTTAGAGGTAGAGATGGTCCTCAAGTTCAGCCATTTATGGTTGATGTCCAACACCGCCAAGATGTATTCTCTGAGATGCAGAGAAGAAACAGTTTTGAGGCAATCTCCAGTTTGCAGCAGCAAGGAAGGGGAATGATGGGAATGAATAGCGTTGGAAGACCTGGGATTCTAGTGGGAGGATCGTGCAGTGGTGTCTCGGATCCTGTGGCAGCAATTAAAATGCATTATTCCAATTCTGACAAGTATGGTGGTCAAAACGGAGGTGTTGTTGGAGATGATGAATCTTGGGGAGGGAAAGGGGACTTAGGCAGGTAGTAGATGTGCTGGGTGGCAAAAAGAGTTTTGCCGCTTCCTGTATAATAGTTTTTGTTAACAGCTCAATACAGTGTAGGGCGATTTAATGGTTCTCAAAGCCCTTGTTTTTGGTAAATTATTATAAATTAGGTGCTTTTAATGTGGCAGTAGCTTTGTATTTGTTGTATTTGATGAAAATACAAAAATAATCTCTGGAAAAAGTTAGGGGAGGGGCGATTGCCATTACTGCTCATACTTGAAATCATCTGTTTGAAGTTTTGACAATTCATTTCGAGGTAGAATAACAGGGCTTGGTATGTGTTTCAAAACTCCCTTAACTTTTATAATTTCCTCTTATTTTTTCGCAGTAAAATATAGTAATAGAACCAGGGGTAATATAGGCCTGAGCAGAAAGAAAAAAAATAAAGAAAAATGCAAGTTGGTGTGTTACGGGGTCCACTTTCAACATAAATTTGTATATAAGTGTTGAGGAGAGAGTAACATGCGAAACGGAAGAGTGTGGAGAATATGACTTTTTGGGTATTATTTCCCACGTTGCCTTCCTTTATTTTCGCCGGTGATGGCAGACCAATATTTGTTTATTTACTTTTCTATCTATCTTTTTCAACACTAGTAGATTTGATGGAGTCCTTTTACCAAAGTCAAAAAAGTGAAAGCAACCCATCCATCTCTATGTATGTGACTATTGTCCTATTGGGTGTGGCTGCTAGCCAAATTTATCTTATTATCTTGTTTAAATATCAAGGATAAATTCGTCATCATAAGGTTGGGGTACAAAAGAATAAGTACGAAGTTTGTTGTCTAATTGAAGCAAAGTTCGATCACATTTCTAATTTTACTATTGTCTAATTGAGGCAAAGTTCTTTTTTCTAATTCACATGTCTAAATGAGGATTTCTGCGTTTGCTCAAACCTGGTAGAAGAAAAAGCTACTTTACTTGTCTTCCAACAGTACAGCATCTTAAATACATCTATCTATATCACTATCAGCATAGCAGCATAGCAGCATCTTTCAATAGTCAAACCATCTTCAACAATCTAAGTTGTCTGCCTCTTCATGTGTTTGGAGGATGGAAGGAAGGGGTGCAATGATTTTGATTACCTGCAAGTACACGTCAAACTATTTATTTTTTCGAAACCTATGTCACTGTGTTGGTATGTCAAATGATAAACTGCAAGTTTTTCATTTGTGAATGGCTGGTCATATGATCTTCATGAATTCATTCCAAAATAATAGGCCATGTGATATTTGATTTATCATAATGATACTAGTCCTTTTAAGTACCTCATTAGTTATCGGATGGGAGAGAAACAATCTATGTGCATGCAGATAATACCCACAATCTCCTGGAACTGGTTTACTAGGCCTTGTATAACCCCTATACAACGAGCAGCAATGTGAAAAGCTTAGAACAAAACTCAAACGAATAATTATTTTCTTCTGATATTTAGTAGTTAATTACAAAATATTTAGCTGCTAGAAGGACTAAGTCAAGTGATAATCCCAACGCCATATATGTGAAGTTGATGCTCAAATTAAGATCATCTTTCGTCTAAAAATGCCAGCTAAAACAGATGTTAAAAGAGTTATGAGTATCGAATATCAATAAAAAAAAAGTATAAATTGAAAACTTATTTCTAATATAGGGTTGTTTGCTGAATAACAAGGCACACTTCTATTAAAGTTTCTCATATCGGATTATGATAAACCAATGTGTTGAGTTACTCATACGAAACTGGTCTATTATTAATGAGTAAATGTGAATGACCTCTCTCACACCCTACCTACTGGCCTCATATTCCTCACTCACTAACAGAATTGGGTGGAATCTATGCCATGTCAGTAACTATCCCCCCCCTCTCACCTAATCCTATTTTTTCTTTCTAGAATCTTCCAAATAACGGACCAGCTCCATTTCAGGATCAACATTGGGCCTAAGTGTCCTATCACTTAACTTGGATTATCGATCTCTCTAATTTTACTTGATTAGTGTTAATTTTGAGTAAGATATGTGAAAGATTATGACAATAATTTTAACAAAATCTGACTACAAAGAAAATAAGAATATGGTGTTAAATGAATTAAAACATCCTTGTAAAATAAAAATACAAGCACTTACCCATCTTCAGCAAAACTCTCATTAATAAAATCACAGTCCAAACATTTTGGCTGCCCACCAACAGCATAAAGAGGATCGCCTGCAAATATAAAGAGGAATTTTATTTTTGAAAGAGTAGGATGTTTATATGAAGAAATTTGATTTCAATGAAGTAAGAACCAAACGTGTAACTAGAATCATATCCTAAGACTAGCGAAAGAAAGGATCAAATACACATCTAACAAACGTAAAATATTCACAAAGCGTAAATGTTAATTTCTAGATTGAAACGCTAATAAATATTCATTTAAATCTCCATTAATAAAACCATTAACTTTCATAAACTTAGTGACGACAGCAATAAAGCAAACAGAATATTTCAAGGATATAGTTAAATTTTACTTCAAAGATTTTTAGCCATTGAAGTTAAAAGGCTTAATAGGCACAAGTCAATATTGACATATTTGTAATCTTACGAGGAATCTCCCTATATTTCTAAGTATGTGAAGCAGCATAAATAAACTAGCATTAAATGTTGAGCAATGCTATATATAGGGAATGAATAGTTCTTGAAATCTCACGAAGTCTATGTTGGAATTAAACAGGAAATGGGAAAACCGTTTTATTCACTTTAATTCTGGATTTGGCGGAAATCACAGTGGCCTGCTAGTGGTGCTACGTAGCCGATCACACTTATTGTGATGGCTTCGTGATAAACTCTCACGCTATATTTAGCATTTTCCTTAAATATTTACCTAACAGAGGATGCCCTATGAAAGAGAGATGAATGCGGATTTGATGTGGTCGTCCAGATTGAATCTTCACCTGTTAAAACAAGCCAACAGAAAAATTAATAAGGATGTTACAATCATTATAATCCAAATTTTTGCAAACCACGATAGTTTTTCTTATAGGATACTGATGTTGGCCTTCTATTCTACCCAAAGCATCTATATCTCTTCCCTTTTGCATTTACAAGGTGTTCTTTTAAAAACAGTGATCACTTTAATGTCAGGTTGCTTATAGGCTAATGTCATTATAGCAATTGCTAATAACAGGCTCACATTATTTTGGAAAAAGCTGTGATAAATGATAAGATTTCCAATTATTTACATTAAATCCACGAGGAGAAACAAAGTAAACCCTTAACCAAAGAAGATGGGAAGATAAAAGTCACCTTAGAGATTGGATATGCAATTTTATAATAGCCTTTTATTTCTTCTACTGTCTCTTGAGTCTTAAATGGATCATAAAGAGATGAAAAACAAGCAAAAATTTTAGGTAGTAAAATAATTAGATGTTGAAGTGAAAGGCAGTTTGATGGGACATTAAAGAACATAGAACAATATCTGAGAGCAGAGCAATGCTGCACATTTTTTTAAATTAAAAACAATGGTTCCTATGACGTTTTATATAATTTTGCAAATAGAACGATGGTCAATTTCATTAATGTTTTTATTCATATAAGTGGTAGGTACTAGGTAGTAGATAGTTTAATTATTTTTTATCACCCTATCACATCTATTCAATTTCTAGGATCCCAAGTTTACAGTGATGTTGACTCATAAAAAGTAACATGTGGTCTTGAACAAATCGGCTACCTGAACCAATGTGCTATTTTCTTTTACATTCCTTTCTAGAACTTCCACAACACTGAGCGCTGGTTTCCCTGGTTCAATGAAAACATCTATGCATGAGTGGACAGTTAAGAAAAAGATAGAGATCAGTTTTGCAATGAAAAGGAAACATTTTAACAAAAGCAGATGGGCTGAAATCAATAACGGATGAGCCATGGCTTTCCTTTTGAGATTCATCCATGTGAAAAAGAATAATGTTAACAATAACCTGATTGAGAAGCAACATATAACCCTTTAGCAACACCAGGATATTTTACCGTTCCAATTGGTTGATTAATTGTCACCTGTGAAGAGAAACAATCTTCTAGTTACACAAGCAGTGTCAATAGAAGCAGCCATGCCAAATAAGTGGAAAAACAAACTTCTAGCTATACAAGCTTATGTGACAATCAAATAGGAGAGCCTTGGCGCAACAATTAGAGTTGCTGCTGCTGCTGCTGCTGTCTTATCATTTTTCATTATGAATAGGCTGACATGACTACTCATGCTTTCGTACATCATAATACTATTCCTTTTCTTCATATTTTGATTTGGGGGTGGATGCAGTAAAAAAATCCGTCATACACAAGGCCAAAGAAAAAAGGAACAATTGTCGGTATATTACCTGATCATTTTCAATTATCCCACTCACAAGTGCTCGGTATATCTTTGCAATCTTCCCAAGCTCTTGGTTTGTATGTCTACTTCCATAAATAACGGAATACAACGAGTGAAACAAAGTAATTGAGTATAAAATTTAGGCTCAGTTTTAATACTTAGAAATTGAAGAATAAAGTATGCAGATGCAAGTATGCAACAAAACAAAAAGAAGATTCTTTACAAACCCTTTTCCTTCTATGCGAGATGTTCCATCAGCAAAATAAGACGCAAGACGAGCTCTGGCTAGTTTTGTCTTCGCGCATAATAAAATTCCTGTGATGCAATCAATCAATCATGAAAGCATTAGCATTATAAAGTGTCACGAGCTAGTTTGTTATTTATACATTAGAGTTTAGAAGGGTATCAAAAGAAAAGGTTCTACTCATGATTTAATAACATCTATGGCAGTGATGCTGAAAACTCTAAACACCACTGATTTACTCCCACTGTTTTTAAGTTAAACAATCAACTATATAAATAGTGATTCCCAAGGGGCTTTAAATAATTTACAGGAACAACCATGTATAGTTTTAGAATACAATAAAACTAATTTCCTCTCATAGAGTTCAGAAACTAGCCTCAGTTCATGCATGTAACATTTTCAAAACAAATTAAGCAACAAATATAACACAGCACTTTCATATTTCAGAAGAAATAATTAGCACAACCTGAAGTTCCTCTCCCTAGGCGATGTACTGGAACAGGGTGAGGCTTTTGGTGTGCTTCAATGGTACTCTTGTTGTTGGTTTGCCATTGAAGCTGTGTTAAAACCGTTCTTTGCTGGAAGAGACCTCCAGGCAGAACTTGCAGGCCAGAAGGTTTATTTAGAGCAATCTGAATTCACAATCAACATTAGAGTCGGCAAAACAAGTATTGAATACATTCTAATTGTTCAGTACATGCAACAATATACATATATCTTAGTCTGAAGATAATCAACACTCATGCTAAACAATCACAGAAAGCACTCAACCAGAACACTAAAAATCAAGGTAGTTAAAATCAAGATTTTTCGAAAAATCAGAAAGGGGAAGTAAAATCGTAAATTGTGCAATTGTAACGCTAATCATAAGATTATACAAAATTCATAAAACTCAAATATATGCGTATAAAATTGCATGAGTAAGACAAAGAAAACCTTAAATCACACTTAAAAAACTTGTAAATTTAAACTCATTAGCATGAGTTTGAAGCCTCTTGGAAATGAAACAAAAGAACAAGGGAGAAGAAGATTTCTTCTTGAAACGAACGCAGGCATAAACACAAAATCATAAGATTTTACGATTCAAATCGAGATTTTTAATTACCATGCTAAAAATGTATAAATCTAAGACACAACTCTCTACCCATTATTTCCTTCTTTCTCACGATCCAAACTATTTAATTTTATCAAAGTAACACAACTATAATCCGAATTTCATTAATAGCAATCCAAATCAATGAAATTAATTGATTTAAAATTTTACAATGTTATAACATTTATAGAAAACCATTTGTAAGCTACACAGAATGGTATAATTATACAAAGTAAAACTTACAATGTCATCATCTTCGAACAAGACTTCTATGGCGTGCGGTGCATCGGGTTCTTTCCACGGAACTCTATGATAGACTAGCTTTGAGCCAACTCTAGTAAGAAGAAATCAGGAAACAAGATATAATTGAATTGAAATAAACACTTTGAATTATAATAAATGATGATTAACCTGAGGATTGTGTTTGGATCAGTAACAACTCTTGCATCAACTGTTATCTGTAAATAACATATTAATATCAAATCAATAACAACATTCTATATTTCTATTCCATATAAGTAAGTAGTTGATGATCAAACCTGGTCACTTTTTATACGCTGCAACCAACTGTTAAAAAATAAAAGAAGAAAAGTTAGAATTTTTATGAAAAAGAAAAGAAAAGGGTAAATGAGGTAGTTCAAGTTTAGGATTACACACCCTTGTAAGGGAGCAGAACTTTTGTACTTGGTGGAGTAAAACTCAATTAGTGTTAAACCTGATGAATTAGTATAAATTCAAATGCAATCAAATTCAAATGTCAATAAGAAGAAGAAGAAAGAGTACGAACCAGCATCGGAGGGTCGAACGACGTCGTCATAGGAAACTCCGTCGTTGAATTCCGGCCAAGGAATTCCAATTTTCTCCATTCACAACTTCTTTTACTTCGCTTATGTTTTCATAAACATCATCATTAAATTAAAATCAAACCAGGACTAAGAATTAAATGTGTTTTTAGTCTTACTAAATATACTAAATTTCCATTTTAATCTCTTTAAAAAAATTAGATTTTATATTTTACAATTAAATTGTTTAGCATAAAAATTGTAGATAAAATTATATCATATGATTGGTACGTTTAAACGATTCATTCCAATCTACGACAAAAGATTTGAGTTTCATATAGTTCCTTCGCAATAGAAAAAAAATTCAAATGTACTTTTAGTCCTCTAAATTTTAAAACTTGCAATTTTGTCCTTTCAATCAAAAAAATAATAATTTTGACCCCTAACTTAAATATAAAAGGTCAAATTTGTCATTTCTAGAAAATAAAGGACAAAAATTGCAATATTTTATAAAATTAAAGGGTAAAATTGTTCTTTTTTTGAGTTAGAGGGTCAAAATCGCAACTTTTAAATAAGTTAAATAGTCAAAAGTACATTTAAGCCTTAAAAAAATACTTTTAATCATTCTCAAAAATAAACGAGTATTTATGAGCGTAACAATTTCATTTTTATTTTTTTTAAGGAACAATTTCATCCATGTTGTTAGTTTACCATGTAACCATAAAGATAGGTCTTGAATTAATTAGAGTGAGTGTTGATCCAAGTTATACTTTAGCCTACGTGCGTTATGCAATCAAATTACGGTATAATATGCTCCCAAACAACAATATTAACCGAAAAGAAACAACTTAGTCCTACCAATCTCATTGAAAATTTTACGTAGAATTTCCGTATATGGTCCAATAATTATTTCTAGGAAACAATATTACGGATCAAATTTTTATCTTCAGCATGCGCATTTTGATTGAAGGTATTCAAGTAAAATAAAACTACATAAGAGGAAACTACAATATACTCTAACAAATCATACAAGAATGGTTGAAACTTTGGTGGATGAAGCTACAATATACCAATGTATCCTTAGTGGTTACATTGGAAGATTGAGATATGCAAAAAATGATAGCTTCAGGAGAATCATAAGAGAGAAATGCACTTCTTTCTTGGATAAAATAAGAACAAGAAAAGATTTGGGTAGTGATGATGAGAATGAGATCTTTGTGAACATGGAATTTTATATGGAAAAAAACTATAGACTGATAGAAGATCAAGGAACAAAGAAACATCAAGTCTTTTGGCGATTGCTTACAATTTTACATTGAGCTTTTAACCACAATTGCTTCTTTGAATACTAAATTTTATCTCTCATCTTTTCATCAACTTTACATGGCAATAACTTACAAACTAAAGAAAAATGAGAGAGTTTCTTTAAAGTATGAAGTGTTTTGGTGTTCTCTAAATCTTGCTAGTACTTAACTTCTTCCTGATCTTTGGGAGCATTTGTTTGTTGCCTCATCTTCTTTATCTTAAAATTTGGTATGCTAGTAAGTTTGAGTTTCTTTCAAATGAAGGGATAAATGATTGGTAGCACCTGGAGCATACTTTGGTGGATACATGATTGTAGGGAGGATGAAATGCCGAATCATTTTGGACTTACATGATGTGGATAGAACATATCATTGGATACATGATGATCTTTACTTTGTTATGAGCTTGGTTTTTGTGTGTATGTTGACTGGTTTATTCTTGACTTTCCAAAATAGTAAAAAACAATAAAAATAATGTTAATCTAACCCCAATGATAATAACAACAAGCTAAAGTTAGATTAACACAACTCTTCAATACAAGAAAAGTTACATAAACACAGCCCAAAACTTTATTTAAGATTTATTTTAAATGTTTTAGAAATAAAATACAAAATTTTAAACTAATATTGCAGAGCCCTCGATCAAGAGAGCTCTTTCAAAAAGTAGCGTATACCGCTATAAGTGATGCGCACACAGTATTCTTTAGTAAAAGGCGAAAGAATAGTTCGCTATGTGCTCATCACACGGTTCCGTGATTTGCAATGTAAGCAGTCCTTTCATTTTAGGGTTAATATGTCTTTACCCCCTTGTAATTTGGGCGAGTTCCGGTTTTCACCCCTGTAAAAAAAAAAGTTTAGATTCCAACCCTATAATATGAAGATTCTCCACAAAACACACCTGT
>Ga0099826_10001754_pt1 | contig 13406 bp, 7 predicted proteins | sample Mtrugardesep15_FD_76830 | JGI IMG/M metagenome (GOLD analysis project Ga0099826, IMG submission 76830) | Root nodule microbial communities of legume samples collected from California, USA - M. trunc garden sep15 | ecosystem: Host-associated > Plants > Roots > Nodule | place: USA: California... | reverse complement strand
TCTAAGTCCCACATCAAGTAGTATGGGATGCTCGATGGAGAGCACTACGTGCAGTTTGGGATTGGCAGAATCACAGTGAGCCACCACAATTTTGGCAAAAGCTACACTCTTGTCTGCTAACTTTTAAGGGAGAATTTCACTAGTGGCAGTGCTTTTCATAAATTTCCTTCAACCTGCCACTCTTCAAATCCTGAAATTATATAAATACGAGAGATCTTAGATGTTGGAAGCAGATTTCATTTTGGCTGTTTACATCAGGAAACAAAATTAGTAAATTACAATCAATGGAGATCAAACAAAAATAAATGAGCTCATATAGTTCAAGGAACAAAGAAACACCTGCCAGACATTGCATTTATTTGTCCCAAGAAAACTCCCTTAGGTAATCTTGCCTCTTCTCATCAACTGAGAAGAAAATGTTTTAAAAAAAAAATAAAAATAGAAGTGAATGACATTGCAATTGCTTCCAACTGCCAAAACAAGAAGTGTGCAATTATTTGGGTGGCATCAGCAACATATCTTATGTTCTAAACAATTCCACTGATGTAATTTATTAGGCAATTAAAGAGCTCACCGGCAAAGGGCAGAGAACCAGTGATCGAGAAGTAACTAGTTTAAACCACCAAGATGATCCACCATACCAGAATGATAAACGTCCTAAGCTAGTTCTTGGCACCAAGTACAGTGAAAAAACTTGTGATCAAATGCAAGATAACACCATAGGCATATGCAGCACTTGGAGGTCAACACAGAAATATGTTCAACTTCTGAACCAGCACTTGGAATGCAAGCCTTCAGTTAATGATTTAGTTTCCATCATTCTATGTATACTCTGCATGACTAGAGTAACAGACCAATATTTTGGCATTCATAACTTCGCACAAACCCAAAAAACTGCCCAACAGAAAATTGAATATAATTAGTCAAACTAAGTTGCATATGTAAGTATGTAAATAATAATTATATAAAGCTTGCAAGCTAGAGACTCAAATGGTAGACCAATACAAACACACACACACACACACACAAGTTTGTAAAACTACCAGATTCAGTTAACGAGGTTTGACCACCAATTTGCCATAGCAAACCACCAAACTACTCCAAGTCCTAACTACTAAATAAGTCTACTATGCCACAGCAAACCACCAATATATGTGTACCTATAATATTTATCCACACACATGACTATTTGACAAATGCATATATTACATTTTTATTTTAATATAAATTTTTGGTTTACCGGATTCAACCAATGACTCACTAATTTAATCGGTGCCCATCGATCAAATGTCTTGACAAGTCAATGACCGGTCTAGGTTTTATAACATTGGGCAAGATCCTCAACAAAAAATCAGTATCCTCAATTTCAAATAAAAAGTGACAGGCTATCACGTCCCTCCAGTCCAGTTATTTCTGTTCTGATATAACAAAATTATTCAAACTCTATATTAAACATTTTTTATTGTGAGAAATGAAGCAAAATCAAAGTTGGAACATCATGATGGTTGTCATCAGTTATTGGTAACATGAATTGTACCTTTCAGACAAAACTTTTCAGTCTTCATGTAACAAGAACCTTTATGATACATCAAGACTTGGGATGATTTTCGGAAGCAATCTGTAACATGGTCTTGAGCTTGACTCACCATCACCACTTAAGAACGTCAGTTCATTTTCAAGAACCGTATAAGCTTCTGAAAATGCCTGCATTACAATGTTATAATTTGAGTTACACTACCAGTAAAGACAAATTCATTAAGGCATAACTTTTAAGATAAATAATGTCCAGGAAGAAGATGAATTGGCTATGAATAAAACTGTACAAGCATAAGTAATTCCAAGAACCTTGCTTTACTATAACGATTGTTTGTTACCAAATTACCATTTTAACAACCAAAACATACAAAAAATATTTAACACGAGAATCCTCAAAAGAAAATATAAGATAAAATAGTTCGGTGATCCGTAAATAAGTATTATAATTTTTACTATTGAAGGTAAACTTTTAAGATTGGCACTTAAATCGTCAGTCTTTGTATGCATGAAATGAAGTTAATAACTCCCCAACTTAATCACTTACTGTCAATTATGTTGTAGTACACAATGATTATCACACTTGAACAAGACCTCAACATTTGCTACAATTTTCAAAAATTACTTAAACAGACTCTTTAACAAAATAAACCGATACATATCACTTGGTCAATCAAAAGGCTATTTTAGATTGCTGGAATTCATAGTTACCCATTAATCAGGTATTCAAGTTTGCAGTTCTAACCAGGGTTGGAACTACAATTGTGACTCTCAAGCATTTTAGATACTATAATCGAAAATTTCATCAGTTAACTCAAGAAAATTTTAATACCCCAATCACCTAAGCATTATCATTCTCGGCAGCAAGCACAAGACAGATTAGCATAAGTGTCAAAGAATAATTTAAATCACATGATTCGGTCACTGAGACTTAGCAAAGGAAAATTTGTAAATAATGTATGCATTATTACCTTAATACATTGATGTATTCTGAAACAATTCCTTCCCACATTATTTGTTGGAAAAAGAGGATCATCTATGTGAATTGGATCAATGCTGCAAATAAGGCAATTATAAATTAGTTGGAGAAAAAGGAAATTAAAAGGATGTCACAATGTGTACATAGAATCTTTGGTTTATGTATTACCTACAACCTCTTTCTCTCTTTATATAAAGTCCACTTCCCTGAACCGATATCCGCATGTGACGGGGATCAAACACGTTCCTAAAAGAAAAATAATTGTAGTTATTTCTAACCAAAAACCTTTCATGATTACGAAATGTCCACTTCATACTGACAGCAACAAGAAAATATAGAATTATATCAGTTCTCTCACCCAAAAAAGTAAAGAAAATCCACCAGAAGACTTCCATAATTCTGCAACAAAATGGAAGAGGATTTATTTAGTGGCAGTAGTGTGTCTATAAGTAAAAAGGAACAGAGAAAGTAAGAACTACAACACCCCACAACCCAGCTTGGGTAATATTTTTGCTAAATCATCATTGATGAAACAATAGCAAAGTCTGGATTTTTGTTCCTTTTTACTTGGTTAATTAAATTTAAACCCTTGATTTAAGTGCAAAAAACACAATCATGGAAAATATTATTAGTCCTGGGTGGCTATCAACAGATATAGAGATGAATGATTTATTCCACTCTAATGAAAAGCTAGATGTTTACTTGGTTGATTGGCCGGCCAAGATGGTGCTCATGCTGAAGAAAACGTATAATTAATAATACCTGCATACAAAACAAAACCAAAAACAAGTTTAGAAGATACGTATTGCCCTTTTCTCAAATGAGAAAGTCCAGAGTTCAAGAAAACACGACAAAAAATTGATAAGGCAGCCTCCTTAAATCCTTAAATATCTGAGATCGATCCAATAGCGGCTACTGATGGCCCAACCTAGCGGGGTAGGGAGAGCTAAATAAAGCCGTAAACGGCTTCCCCACACCATGAAATTTTGGTGTTTTTAAACGAGCGATGAATTAATTATGAATTGTTTGAGAAATTCAAAGAATATTTTTCCAGAAACAGTAGCAGACAGAAAAGAAAATTTATTACAACTGATGACAAAACCAATTGATGAAGAGCATTGCAATAAGGATGACAAACACATAAATCACAGATTGCAAAAGAAACCGATGATAGATTATTTTTTCCTTTTTTTCACCTGACCATCACTAGACTACAAACTACATAATAGTATAAAACAATTATCCGTAAATTTGCAGTTGGATCATATGAATATATTATAATCAGATTGTTGGCAACCATGTTCTATTGAGAAAATAAAACCATTACTGGTGTGGAAATTAGTTGCTCATCAAGTAGCAATGAATGACATCTCATCATATTATATAGTATAGACTATCTGAGAAGCTGCAGCAATTTGGTACTCCAACACAAAGGAGATCTGGATAATTCAATAAGAAACGAAAATTATGTGTAGGAAAAAAATGCATACCAAACAGTAGGAACTTAATCCACCAGAGTAGGACTGGTCAAGGCTCCGGTCTGCTAAAAACTGTTTTAGCACCAACGCAAGAGGAGTGGCGGCAGGAAATTGTTCAGTCAACTCCTTAACCTACAGGAAGCAGAATCATATTTTAATTGTCAAGCAATAAAATTGAAAAGCCAGTGATACTTCCAAACTCTATTTATCATTGTAGCAAATAGGTTGGAGAACAGAAAACTCAACTATGGTCTTCCGTACACCCTAGAATCTAGTCAAGTTTCACTTTAGCTGAAGGGTGGAGATTGGTTTAATCTCCACCCAAGCAGAGAGCAATAATCATAGTTGTCAATCCCCAAATAGAAATGAGGAGCCTTCTAGTTCTATCCCAAAAGCATAAAGCAGATACCAGGATATAAATGCTCGAAAAATGCTCAAAAATTAAAGAAAAAAATTGAAGGCATAATGTTAAATCAATACGACAGAGCTGCTAAGTACAAACTACAGAACATATATAAGAATAGAAAAAACATAATAGAAGAGAGCTTCAAGTAAAACAGGGGACATAAAAGAATGCAAAAACAGAGGGTGGTAGACTTAAATACACAACACCACACACACACAAAAAGAACATAACTTATGCAAAAACAGAACAATGCTCACTGACATGTGAAAAAAGAACAGTGGGAGGGATGGCCAGCGACATACCAGAACGGTCAGCAGACAGTAACAAACAACTACCAAGCGTTATCCCACTAAGTGGATCAAACGACGCCATAATATTCTAGCAGACAGTAGCAAACCATGTATTGAAAGAAGGCAACAAATGGTGTAGTGGAATAAGGCCTTTCATAAAAAGTGGGGGTTGGTGAAGGGAGAGGCTTCGGTTCAAACCCTTAGAGGAGTGGGGGATGCACAAAAATGATAGAACACCATAGGTCGGTCATGCAGAAGTGGGGACGGTGAGGGGTACCTCCTCTTTATCCACAAAATCGACCCTGAAGCGTGGACGATGTAGGAAGCCCAACGATGGACCCGATAGGCTCTGATACCATGTAAGAAATCGTGGTTGAGCCTAACACAAGCCCACAAAACCGGCTCGTACGGTGAGGAGTGCCTCCTCTTTCTAAACTTTTCTCAAGAATCCTATCTTTCCGATGTGGGACTAAATCCCACCGAGTGTTGGCCGCTAACATAACTACGATGGCAGAGACCCACGTAATGGAGGGGTATTAAGTCAACACCCCACCATATACAGCATCTAATCTAAACACAGATGTTTCACTTAGAATTAGGGGTGTACAAATACCCGCGGCCCGCCCAAACCCGCAGAAACCAATCCAAAAAGTGACATTCGGGCGGGCAGATACAGTAACTCGGGTTGACAGTTCCATTTTATCAGTTTTGTGCGGTTTCAATCGGTCGGGTCGGTTTAGTAAACTACACCCATCGGTAACCGAACCCGCCCGGATTACTAGGCATTTAATTAAATATATATTTAAGTATTCAATTTTGATGTGAATCTTAGCATGTGACAAGAGAGGCATGGACTGGACAGCTCGTCAGTCGCACTGCTCAATGCCTATGGCCTAAATCATTATGCCAGACTTATATTTACTATTATTTATTACAAGTATAATTTCAATTAATTCATTTGTCTTGGTCCTTTGAAAACCAATTTTAAAGTGAAGAATGAATGTGAAGACCACCAACAACAGTACATGCTCGCGTCTCTTCTTCCTTCTCGTCACAAAGCCTAAACCTGAATACAACCAACCAATTTTATTTAACTTGAAGCCTCAACCTCTTTCCTCTTCTTCGTTTTCATCTCAAATATCAACTTTTTTAAGTTTTTGGTTGGATGAAGTCTGAGGTTGATGATACAATTATTTTTCAATTTTTAATCTGAATCTATGATTTTTCCCTTTTGTTTTGAAATTTGGTTTGTGATTTGTGACCCGCACAAACCGACTGTGCAAACCCGAGACCCGAGTGGCCCGAACCCATCTAATCTGTTGCTGATGAATGGCCCGAACCCACCCGTTGTCCACCCGTCTAATCTGTTGCTGCTTTAAATCCAATTTCTTATGGGGATAAAATCACCATAAAACAATGGTGTTCTGATGGTCTAATCCAATTTCTCAGGATATGTTTACTAAAAAGTAGGGGACCGGCTGAATTATAAGAAAACATTATCCAACTTAAAATCATGCAATGTATAAAATCATTCCAGTAAATATAATAATTGTTTGTATTCCCACAGCTTCTATAAGCTGGGCTTGTTTGGGCCAACACATGTATAGGTTATATCGGTATGTATGTATATGTATGTATCCATATCCTTTTGACTAAAAGATGGAAACATTGTTACAACAGAAAATATATATCAACAAGAACGATGACCCAAGAAAATATATAAAATTGATAGCCCTAGTCGCGAGATATTACCATTCCTGTAGTTTGGAGTCCTGTATGTGATGGGGACTTAAAGCTGATGTCAACACGAACAGAATTGGAATCTTTCAAAGCATAAACATTAGTTTGAGACCTTTTCAACAAAGCTGGATTTTCTAACTGAATAATATCAGAATGACCGTCATTAACATGTTCACCGGTTGTACAACGTGACTCTTCTTTTAATGAATGTAACGTAGGAGCTGATGATGTGATAACATCCTGGGGTACTTCCACCACGAGCATAATAATAGGTATCTATACAAGAAGGATACAGATGTTATTACTAGGAATGAGTGGTGTAGACTACATGACTTGAAATGACAATTAACAGCTAAGAGAAGAGGTATTACAGCAGTATTTTCCACTGTTTTCAGAGAATCATTTTTTACCCATTCCTGATTGGCAAGATACCTAGCTGCATGCTGGCACATAAACACAGTAGTGTCAATTGTCTGACATATTTAAAGATTTCTTGTTCTTGTGATTATTGATGTAAAAATCACTACATCTTCAAATCACATGTTCACAAAGTATTGCAAAAAGGGAATAAATTACAACAAAACAAAAAATTACTTTTAAAAATGTCAAACAAATCAAACCTCGTTCGAACAGAATTGAAACAGTCAATTAATAAGATCCATAACACATACACCATGTACGGTGATTAAGTGATAAAGCAAAACATATCATCATGTCTCATTTTTCAGGAAAGCCATGTTCAGGACAGCTCTAACAAAAGCATAGAGATATGACTAACAATTGACATCAGATCAATTTCTTCTGTTGTCATTTACCTCGCCAAATTGTATTTCATATTGTTTCAAATAACAAGAATCAAATTGTTAACTTCAAAGGAGAAAGGCACCCATCTCCCATCCCATCAATCGGCAAGCCTCAGATTATTTTAATTTAGTACACTTCATATATGTTCATGGTAGGAGTCACAAGTTCTATAGAAGTCCTACATGGGGAGTACAAAATGAAGGTACTGATTTATTTATTGTCAATACCTGAAGACATGTTTCTTTAATACCATTACGACCTTCCAATATTCCAGCTTCTTTAATAGGTTCCTGAACATTTCATTAAAATTTAAAAGAAACATAAGGCTTGGTTGTTGTTGTTGCTAAAAGAAAATACGGTTAATCCAACCAGGTGATGGTCTACCGAAAAACACGAGACCAAACAAAAACTTTACCAGGTTCCTCACTGGTGGGAGAGAAACCACGAGGTCAACATCACTTGTTGGAAGAGCCATCCCAGTGGCATTGGAACCAAATATGTTTGTCCTGGATCTGGGCCATAGAACCTGCAGAGATCGGGTAACTCTCTTGACAGCCCAATTAATGTAAGGCTTCCTTGCCATGTTTTCTGCCGCTACCTTGGATTCCATCATAATTATAAGTAATATTAGAATGCTTTTGTTTTCAGGTGACAATATTAAGAAAGACAAAGCCTCTACATATTCAATAATAATTCTAATAGGAATAATTTCAAACAAGGATAAAGATATTAACGGATGTCCAAAGTTGGGATCGTTCAAGAATAAGTTACAACGGAACAGAGGGTTTTCAACTGGCTTGCAAAAGACTATGTGAGAGGCATGCAACTGTAAGTGCAAGTGTGTGTTAGTAACATCACCCACAAAATATACTCTATACCTATACCTGTTTACAGAAAGAGTCAATCTCATCATGGAGCATTCCGTGCATGGAAGATAAAGATGCACTTGTTGCAGAACAGCTCCGTAACTCGGGAGGTTGCAGAGGTAAGGTGACATCCGGCTGTATAATTAAACACCAACAATGAACATCAACATATATGTATCTAATAGTACTTAAGCAACAATCTTTCTTACATGTTCCTGGTCACGAGCTATCTGTGACATTGCAATCAGGCGGTCCTGCAGCAAGGCAGCAGGTAAAGGTTGGATCAGTGGCTGTACTGCAATGTTTTTACCTCTCCAGGAAGGCCACACAACTTCAGCACCATCCATTCTTAAACAACCATCCTCTAAATTATTTCCATCATGATACCAGCCTCTCATTCCCCAGTGTCTTGGGCTGGAACTACCAGACCTAACAGTTGGAAAACCCCTTTGTTTCCTGGAGTCACTCACAGGGGAGGGTGGAGGAGGGCGTGGTGCACGTGGTACACAAAGCACCACGGGAGATGGTGGCCGCTTTATGCGAGGCTGCTCCCGCCTGGTAGGAGGAACACAAGGGCTTTTATGATCAACACATATAGACCTTTCCCTAGACAAGTTAGGAATAATTATTGGCCTTAGAATGGGATATGGATGTGAATCACCAGCCTTCCCTTCAATTTCTCCAGGTAAGTTATTACCCAAAGAACTAGAAGCATCATCATCCACTGCTGCATCTGTAACTGATGAAGAATGCAACACTTTCCCAGGTACATCATTACCAGACATTACATAACCAACAGTCTGGGTCCCAGTCCCTACAGGGTCAAAGGGAGAGCAAAATGTTGCGGCTGTTGGAGATGCTAAACCATTTGTACTATATGAAGAAGAGAAAGCAACCATATCATCCACTGTCCTATTCATGTCAGCTTCACGCAAAGCCCATAAACTGTCATCAGAGCTGAGAGAGGGAGGCCGAGAAAAACCTTTTCCTGGATTTTCAGAAGGGTTCCAGTACATTACACCGCCACCAAAGTATTGATTATAATCTATACCAGAAACAGCATGAAAGTCATACTCTTCCTCTGATACGTAGAGGTTGTCAAATTCATCTGTGAACTGTGTATTTATTTGGTCAGGTAAATCCAATGTATCCCCAGAGTACCTCCTTTCATCATCAGGAGTTGTTGCATCAACCTGCATGCTGTGAACAGACAACCCTTTTGAAAATTTACATTGCCGCCTAGACATAAAACTAGAGTCATAATTACAATTTGGTGATGGGGTCACACCCCCACGAAAAACTGGGGGCCAGTCAAAACTCATAGGAACTGGTGTATTTCTTGCTTGCTGTAATGTGGGAACAAATGGGTGGCAGAAGTGATTATGCCAATTGCGCCCAACATCCAGATGCAGTCTGTCTGTTGCAGGAGGGAGATGTGAGTTAAAAGATGGAAAGTAAATAGAAGGTATACCAGGCCATTCATATGGACTGCATTTTGAGAAAGCAGAATTTCTGCTGTCAAATAGACATTTATCTCTCTCCTTCAACATGCCAAATTCTTTTACATTAACCTCTCTAACCGGTTTGTCATTAATAGTTGACTTCACATCAGCTTTGGCAGCACTTGTTGTGTTCAAAGAACAGGTATCTTTGTTGCTGGATAAACTACCATTCTTCGAAATAGGTACAGGCGGTGTTATGACTTTACATTCTACATCAGAAGTATCTAATTCAGAAGACAATTTTTTTCTTTCATTTGACAATAAACAACACTGAGGACCTGAACTATTGCAACTTTCAGCAAGACCACCAACATTCTTTTCTTCAACACTCCCGGTAGAGCTGTTTTCCTTAGTAAGTCCATCAAGAGAACAACAAAGGCTTGAATTTGAAGCAAGGATGTCATTACCAATTGAATCGTCATTTTTTACATTCTGAATGGTAGAACTATCAAAAGAACTATCGCATATTGCCACCTCAACTTTAGAAATAGCAGCGGTAGAGGCAACATGTGTAATTGACTTGTGAGAATCTACAACTGCACTGTCAACAGGGGTGCTTTTATTTTTATTTTTCTCTTTTCTACGTTTTCTTGGAGTGGTTCGAGGTTTGCCAACATTCGGTTCCCGAGTATTATCCTGATGACAAGTGGCTTATTATAAACCAATTAAATATTTAGCAAGAAACATGATCCAGATTAAATAAAAATAAATAAATGACTTACTACAATTTTTACAGTTGATGACGAGCCCTCCATAGAGAAATCCTTCCCTAGAGGAATATTAGGAAGTTCCCTGGGTTTTACTAAATCGGTCTTCTTTTCATTGTCCACTATACAATCAATGTCCTGGAGTATCATATGGAACAAACCAGAACTGTAAATGCTAGCATTTATGTAATAAAATTGTCCCAACCATCTGTTAAATAAAAACTATATATTACCTTATGAATATTTTCATGTGAAACACCATTCACAGATGACTTTTGGGCAGGATTTTGTTTTTTAGTATTGCGGGTTCGTCCCTTCTTTTTACGGTTAGAAAGACCGAGTTTTTCCTTTGGTTTACCCGATGAGGGTTTGTCAAACTCCTCTAATAGCTCATGTTTTGTATAGTCAAGTGAAATAACCATCAGAAAACCTCTCAATTTTCTTAATATACAATCAGATATTGTAGAGACAGAACCCAACGAACTAAAGAAAAGAGTTTCTACATCATATTCACTACTAAGGCTTGATGTTAACAGTATGCTAATGTCTTGAAGCACAGATAAGGAATGTAAAGCACTGGATAAAGCTGCAGGCTTTTTACGAAGGCTGACAGGTGTAATAATTCTTCCAAATTCTGTATCATCACGAAATGCTCGGATGGTCCTTTGAGAAGATGCAGTACAATTATAGTCAAGTAGTTTTCCAACTCCTGCCCCCCTATTGTATAGCCAAACCTCGTCTTTAGAGGCACTGCTTGCCATTTTCAAAACCTCGTACGTCTGAAAACTTATGGATCAAAAGTCAGTCTAATACTTAGAGCAGACCTCAACAATGTAATAATCTAAATTACAATGTGTATATGAATATACAAATGATAAAAAATAAAATAAAAAACTTGCAGAACCAAGTTTTACCCAATGTGCAGCTGATTTGAAACATCAAATACACCACTTCGAGATTAGTTTATTGATCTTGGAATATTTGTAAACATTTACTTGATAAACAAGAAAAATGTGAGTTTACGAGCTTTCTACATCATTGTACTCTCCCCTGAATATCCTCTTTATTACAGATATGTACCATTATAATATATCTATATTTTATAATTACTGTTCAAAATTGCAATTTTATATTATTTCGGATAAAATGTATATTACTAATTATTAAATGGTATAAAATTCTACAAAGACAAACCTAAGTCTTCAATAAGTAATCAGTATATTATTTTTTAACCAATGCACAATACCATCCATTAACCCCAGGATCTATCATTTGTCCTATTAAGTTGTCAGCCAAATCAAGGTACCACGATATGTAGCCATAGTATGAATTATGAAACATATCCTATTTCAAAAATACAGGTATAAATAATAATTAATTAGGTGTTTTTCACCTCCATAAATAACCCCACTTCAAAAATCCTACTTCATTTAGCAAAATGTAACAATTAAATATATTTCATAATTGATATTATAGCTGTCAACAAAACACGATCAGTATCTTGCACTACTGTTCGCCCATCATTTAAGCTTAAATCAAAGGGAAACGAAAGGCGCTTACTTTCCCAGAACCATGGGTTCAAATATTGAAGTTCATCGCAGAATATGTCGGTTTTATATTGAATTCTTATCCTTAACAATGCAAAGTTTCCAATTTATGTACAGGGAAAATCTGGTAAAATCATAATTATTTTCTGATATAATCGTCAAAGAATGCACAACTGCTTACCACTTCTAATGATGCTTCACGCATACCACCTTTCCAACTAATATCAGGTATCCAAATTTTGACAATATAGTAAATCAAGTAAACTATGATTGCATGTCGACATAGCTTAATATGTTCCAGCGATAAACTTATAAGCAAAACATAACAAGTTGCACAAAAACTATACTAGAACATGGCGATACAACCATATTAAGCTATTCTAGTGGACAATAACTTTTACACTACAATAAAGTATCTCATCAATATCCAAAATCAATTACCCCTAACTTATCCTACCAATGCCACTCTCAAATTAACATCTATTGATTTTCATTTTGGATTTAACTTCTACATACTGTGTAAAGAGTTTTTACACATTCATTCATTACAATTGTTAAAGACTTCAATCATAATCACTTCTAAAGTCACATATGACTAAATGTGATTAACTAAACTAAAAAAATTTCATTTTTCCAATATGGAAACATGCCAATCTTATCTAATCTAATGTATCATTAACAAATCGAAAGTTTGTAAAGAATTCCCAAAAATCGAAACCATACCAAAGCTTTAGCAGATTTCATAAGAATAGTATCAAACACCTTCTTCCTCATCACTGAATCCAAATTCCTCCACCAATCAACACACCCCTTCTTCCTCCAATACACATTCGCCGCAACACCAGCCAAACTCATCTTCTCTTTCAACTTCACACCTCTCCTCTTCCCACCACAACTATTCATCCAACCCAACCTCATCGAAACCTCAACCCTATTAGCAATAAACGCTTCAATCCTATAATACCCCTTCGATTTCAACCAATTCAATTCCACCCAATCTTCACCTATCTCACTTTCTTCCCCTCTAAGAAACCCTCCCCCTGAAATCTCATCCATCACCTCCACAAATCTATCCACATTTTCCACAAACTTCTCCGTAAAAGTCATCGCATCTAGACATTTCATCGAACACGTAGCACGCGAATTTTCACCTTCTAGACATTTCATCGAACATGTGGCACGCGAATCTTTTCCCTCTACATATTTCATGGAACATTGCGAATTTTTGCTGTTTTTTCCATCAAGACATTTCATCGAACATGTGGCGTGCGAAGACGAAGAAGAAGAAGAAGAATCTTCTCCTTCGCGTGAATCAAAAAGGCGAACAGATTCGGAGATTAATTGACAGGCGGTGTCTTTATCCGCAATTCGAGATAAAAGACCGTGAGATTTCTTGAAGCACAAGGTGGGGAGGAAGGGGGGATCACGTGAGGGGAGATCAGGGAGGAGGATGAAGGAAGTGTGACGGTTGGATTGGAGTTTGTTAAGCATTTGAAGAAGGATGAGGATGAAATTGTGATCGAGGATTGTGAGATATGAGAGACGGTGATGAAT
>Ga0099826_10001753_pt1 | contig 13407 bp, 10 predicted proteins | sample Mtrugardesep15_FD_76830 | JGI IMG/M metagenome (GOLD analysis project Ga0099826, IMG submission 76830) | Root nodule microbial communities of legume samples collected from California, USA - M. trunc garden sep15 | ecosystem: Host-associated > Plants > Roots > Nodule | place: USA: California... | reverse complement strand
GGCACACACACATTGCAAGATATTTTTAAATAATAAAAAAGAAATTGATGATAAAATGATTTAGTATTTCAAGAAATAACACTTTTATGTGTGTGAGACCAAACACTATTTATTTGTGTTTGTGACTATGAAAGAATTGCTCTTTATAAGAATTTAAAAACTATCAATATTTCAAATGATTTATACCAATAGTTAAAAGAAAGTAATCTCAGCTCATAATGACATTCTAAAACAATTTTGTGCATCGATTTGTGGGTCCTAAACTATAAGATTGTAACAACATCTCTTATCAAAATCATGCGATCTTAGAACACCAAAAGCTCGTAGAAAGAACCACCCTCATCCCTACCTAACTATACATCATATTTTTGTGGTAAATGGGATTTACACTTCTCATCAAACATTAGTGAAATAAAACTACCAAATAATGCAGTGATCTTATGAACTGAAAGTACTTGGTGAAATGCAAGTAGACTTCATCAATCTTGCAGACAATGGCTTTGATTTCATGGGAAAACTTATTGAGATGGGTTGGTACAATTACTTCATCATTGAGGAGTTCCCCATTTACATGGAATTCATAAAGGAATTTTGGAGATTTGCCAAGGTTACTAAGATTGAAGTTTTAAGTCGTCTTTTGTGAAATAAATTAATTAAGATTACAAGATCAACTATTGTTGCAGTAACAAAATGCATGCATGAAGATATCATTCTTAACAAAAAATATGAGAAAACCATAGGAATCAAAAAGATTAAAGTTTCCAAAATTTCGGCTCAACTGAAGAAACCCTATCGTCTGATCATGTAAGTTGGAAACACAAGAATATCATGTCGATCATCTTCAAAAAGGACAATGCAAACCTACCGTTATTTAGTTAAGGTACCTCCAAGAGAGGGATATTCATACCTGATCCAATTCATCGTCTAGAGCCCTCTCGAACAATGAACTTGACATTAGAAATACTGCACCACACGTAGCTTGGATTGCGTCCTAGAGTCGATACCAAAAAAAATCTGTTAGCAAAGTACTTGGCCTTGAAGAGCCGAGACACCAAGGCATCCGTGGTAGTTCAGAATTTCCATCTTTGTTTTTCTAAGATAGTTAGATTAAACGTCATAAGATCCATACAGCCCATTCCACCATGAGATTTATGCACAACATATTTCTCTCATGACATCCAATGTATAGAGTCCTATTTTACCTATCAACACACATCATTATCCATTTCACCCATTGTTGATAGAGTCCTATTTTATCCATCACTTTTCTTGGATAATCTCAATTCATTTGATCATATGATTTATCAATTTCAAACTTAAGAGTCACACACCCAACATTGCATTTTGTCTTAATCTTCATATAATGCACAATTTCGATTGCCACTAATGCATTATCTAGAATTGATATGTCAGGTACATAAGTCGATTAGTTATTAGAAATAAATTTAGAAAGTACTTCCATCAGTCGATTAGCCAGCATTTTTTAAACCAATTTATAAAGCACGTTGTGCATAGCAATCGGTTTCCAATTTTACCAAAGATGTTTAAATACATTTTAGTAGGACAAAAGGATATTTAAATACATAATGCCGCACGGTTATATTCTAGAAAAATAATCATGTATATTATAATGGGTTGGTAGCTCAACTTGTTAGAGTTAATAGAAAATAAGTTGAAGGGTTTAAACCCGAGTAAATGAGAAAATATCAATTTAACAAACTACCTAGTATTAACATTTGTCGTTAGAAAAATACTATAAAGTGCAATACTCTTTCAAAAGAAAAAAACATCTTATATATACTATTAAATAAAGTTCTCGGAAGATGTTTCTGTGAGCATATAACTCAGTTGACATGGACATGCATTGTTATATGTAGGGATCGGGGTTCGAACCTCAAACATCCTTGACAAAAAAAAAAAAAAAGTTCTTTGAAGATAAGAACGCTTCCTTTCATCTTTTTCTTTCTGTTCATTGTTATGGGGTCATGCCCATGTGTTTGCCCCCCTTTTTGGGGTTCACTATTGTGGTTTTATATACTCTTCTTGTTCATATTTTCCATTCTAAAGATGTTTTGTTTCACCTTTAGATGAGTCAAAATTGATTTTAAAAATGTCTAATTAATTCTAGCATATTTGGTTGTTCTTTATTAGAATTGATTTTGTTTAAAAATTTATACTAGTTGAAAGTAAAATATTTAATTTTTTTATTCTAAAATTGATTTTAACACTCAAATTTATTCTTCAACTCAATTAAAATAAATGTATTTAAACATAAATTATTTTACTTTTCAAATCAATTTTACAAAATCAATTTTTATCAATACCGCATCAAACATACAATGCTTCAATTTTGAAGGCTGTTTTGTGTGTGTAACTCTATATATACACACCATGACAAACCATTGTCATCTATCATGGAATCATAAACAACCATATCTAGTATTAAGTGACAAGTTGGAAAATAGCAAACATAAGCTCTAGATTTCGTTTACAATAATCATCAATAAAATCAATTTGATGTGACATTCGATAATCCCTCTTATTCTATTTTATAAGAGACAATCCATTTGTTTTTAATTCTTTGACATAAAAATAAAAAAAATATATAAAAAAAACAGTACTATTTTTTAAATGCAATTAATCATGAAATTTTCTTTTATACTCTATACCACTTTACGGTATGTTGTATAGACAAGAGTACAATAAATTTGTGACTAAAAGTAGAAAATGGAAGGATTTTTGACTTTATAAAATCCAAATCTAAATTCAGTTACAAAAGAAGAGTTTGGGATTCTAAACATAAGTACCAAGTCTCATTAGGCTTTTTATGTACTTTGTTTGCTTAATTATAATTGGCTTTTTGGCATGTCAAACAGTCAGAGTTTTTGCCTTTTATGGCATATGTTCTTGCGTAGTGCATACCTCCCTTCTCAATACCCCTGAGGGGCACACAAAGAGCATCAACTTTGCAGAGCTTTTTCCATCACTTTTTCTGCACCATTTATTTGCATCTTAGTGCTTGTTTAAGATATTTTATGTTACATTTACGTTTACTAGTGACAAAATGCTACTATATAATGAAATTATTTTTGTAGCGATATGATGAGAAAATTTATTGACACAAAAGCAAACTTTAATATATGACATCCTATATTATACAATTTTAATATTTTTGTCGTAAAATGTATTTTGTACGGTGTGAAAATACGATGTCTGGTTTAAATATCAAAATAACATTGCTCTTTTAGTCAAAAAATAAATAATATATTGCTCTTATATAATTGGTTATTTTAAGGGAGCTCTAATATAATTTTGTTATTAAATCAAAATACTACCACCACTTCCATTTTTTTTGGTACAAAAGAGGACCATGACTTCCACTTTAATATGGCCAAATGATATAAATAGCAAAGTTCCATCCTGTTTTTAAGTTGTTGAGACATTTAAACACGAGCATATAGTTTTCAATTATTATTTTTAGGTTCTAAGAGTATTGTTTGATGTTTTGTTTAGGAGAAAGTGTTCTTTAATATTTAAAGGGTCTTGTTAACGAGTACATCTGAATACTCTTTAAATATTTTTAATTAAGTCATTATTCTTTAAAAATGTCAAAGTTTCTAATTTCTAATACACTTTACAACATAAACTTTTATAAAAGGTTATCGTTTAAAGTCCTTAATTAATCTTTCTTAAAAAAAATCCTTAACTAATGTCTGAAGACACTAGTAACATTTCTCATGTTAAAATAATATTCCCTCAGTTTAAAATAAAACAATTTCTTTATATAAAACCTTTGAACAATGACTTAAAACACCGGTCAGGATGACATTTTTTATAATTTGTATTTTTTTCATCATCACAACTTCATTTTTGACATAATTAATGTGACCTCTTGCATTGTTTTCTAACATCATGTATTTCTGTGTTTAATTTTTTTACTTTTTATGTTGTAAAGAGAGAGAATGATAAAAGTAATCTGTACATAGTACATTAGCAGGAAAAATAAAGTAATCTGTACACGATGGCAGAAAATTTATAGTGCCATGATATCAAAGGCTTGCACATTATTCATACCCTATTGTATGGCCTCAGGAGTTGATTGAATATTTGAAATATTAAGCATAGTTAAGTTTTTGTTTTTTCTTTAACCATTCGTATTCTTAGGAAAAAAAATACTATATAGTAGTTTAGAGTTGAGGTAGGTATTTTTGATCAAGAATTATTTTTAATTCAGGTTCTTCTGAATTATTCATCTTTTGTACTAAATTATATTTTTGTTAAAAAATTAGTAAATAAGTGTCTCTTATTTAAATCTAGTTTTTTTTATATGGAAGGCATTCTTTTCCTCTTAAGTTTGATCTCTCACTTATCCTCTATTTTTTTTTATTTGGTTTATACTACTTTTTTTCTGATTAAAAAGACTAAAATGCATGTTAACTCATGCACTAGGACTTAAATATTTTTGTTTGTAAATCAAGTGATTGAATTCAAGTTGCTAATTATCTTCAATTAAATATTTTGGTCGTTTTTGTGACCAGATTTTACTTATCTTCAAGCAAAATTTTGAATTATCTGAAGTCATTTTCCTACAAATCAGAGGGTTGAGATAAAAAATAATAATAATAGTTTGTCCATAGAACAAAAAATAAGTGGTAGAGACTAGTTCTTCACACATGTAATAATAAGTGTATACACAAGCAAGATTGTCTTGCACTATCCACAAGTAGTTTTTCATCATTGAATTAATAAATCATATCATATCTCATGTAATTTAATGGTAAAATTTATTAATCTAATAGTAAAAAATATAGTTGTGCATAATGCAAGATTTATGTAATTTATACACCATAGAATTGTCCTGCTAGTAATATTATATTATATTATGTTATATTATTCTAATAAGTAGCATTTGTGCACAACAAAATATTCTCTGAAGTGAATTATGAACTAAAAAGTAGATGGTAACAAGATACACACATACACGAGTGCAAGTGCACACACTAAAAACTAAGAAGACTGCTCATCACTCATATATTTCAACTATGATTGGACTTATCTTATTAACACAACATGAACATGATAACAATTTTACCATGATGACTTCAAAACAATAAAAAACAGAAAACAAAAACATTAGTGGGCGTGACTTTTTTAGAAGTGGGTTTTTTATTTCTTTCCTTTTTTTTTACAGTGCCTAAAAAGGAAACAAAAATAATCATTCCTTACTCCATCAACCTCTAAAATAAAACTCAACCCATCAAAGGGTGCAGTGGCTTTTACAAAAGCTGCAATAAAAAACAAATGAGGCAATGCGTAGGACTGTGTAGTACCATGATTTATGTGTATGCCAAGACAAAACAGGCTCTACAATCCATATAAAAATCAAAACATTTCAATGAGTTTTGTTCATAGTGAAAGTACAAACATTGATCCGAGTAAAACTGAACTTAAATATCTTAAACTTTGTCACGAATTCGATCTTTGTAGATGAAAAAAAAAACATGATTTATACAAGAGACTCTACTAATCGATGGTTGCGAGTTCAAACGGTTCCATCATAGAGATTAATCATAGACAAATACTTCGTTTCAAGAAAAAATATAAAGTTGATGGTGAAAGGAGTGTGATGGCACAGTACAAATTGTTCGTATACTGTCACAACCATGTGATAGCAGGTGAACCCCCCTTTCAAACAACCCCACATGTGGACCTTACCACTCACCACAATTATCCGACAAATCTATTTCCTACCATTTTTAATAACATATGTTATCATTTCCCCTAAAAAAGAACATGTTTTCATTTACTTATATATATAATCGTATCATTTTATTTTAAAGGGTAACATTATCAAAAAAACACATTAAGAATATTGCATAGTCATATAATCTATCTATTGATTCTATTCCAAGACAACTCTTCCCATTTTGACACAAGACAAAATTTAACACTTCTAATTTTGTACCATTTTTCGTCCTATCCGCGCAATTTCACACAAGATTTTTACTAATTAAACACACAGACAAAAGCAAAAGAAAATAGGTACATAATGATGCGTTATCAAAAAAAAAAAAGGTACATAATGATGGTTTATATTACATTGAAGTAAAACAACAATATTTTGTTGTCTAAGATTGGTGAAACACATAGCTATGATGAATAACATAAAATGGGAAAGGAGGAAAAGAAAAACTAGTCTTTAGTCTTATATAATATAAACTAATATGCCTATCCATGTATGCAATATGTATTGCTTGGTCGGTGTTAGTAGTATGTATTTGATTGATGATGATTGAAGATGATGGTGACCTTAGTTTTGATGCTTCTCTAGGATGATCTAGGTGTATTTAGCTATACATCTAGAAGATATTTTTTTCTTCTTCTATATGCTTCTATAAATCTGCAATTCTGCATACAAAACAAACAAGCAACAAAAATACAATCATTAAATTAAAGATGTACATTTATTTTCATGTAAGGGATAAATGAGTGAAAAAAGGATATAAAAAAAAAATATTACCCTAATTAATATGATCCCCCTCCCCTTGCTTGCCTCTTATATTTTTATTACCTGCAATTCAAAATCTGATATGTGCATAATGAAGCCTAAGAAATACTATTATATTTACATAAATATATAACTTATCTAAACAGTTCATCCAAGTAGTGCAGAAAATTAGTAGTACCTTGAATTGTAAGAAATTAAACAGAAGCCATGTTGTCACCCGAAGCAGATGTTGTGGATTCAAACTTCTGAGACAAGCTAGATGAAAATGCAGTACTCTCATTAGCCTCTTCCAATGAAGAGAAATCAGACGGATAATCTCCAGCAGCTTTTGTTGGTGAAGCAAAGAGACTGTCAGGAAGGGTGTGCTCCACATTTCTGCAGGGTCAACAAAGAATGATACAGACATCAACACACCGATACAAATATAAATACGATCTGAAACAAAGTCAAGTCAAACTCATACCTTGTGCCGAGATCTGCACCTTCAGAATTTGCAACATCCTTTAAATTCCCACTCTCAACAGCAGCAGTAGCAGCATCAATGCAAGATGGATCAGCTTCTTTGTGTGGCAGCTGCTGCTCAGATGCAGCACCTAAAGAACCAGCAGAGGTGAGGCTGCCACTGTAGCCTGCAATGGAAAGTATGTTAACAATGTAAGCTGTTACAACCGTGTTGGTTAGAACTACACCGTAGTGTACAGTTGATTGACTAACCTGTAAAATCTCCTTGAATGTTATCAGGAGAAAGACCTGCATGGTTAACATGGCTATGAAGTTGATGGGGAAAAGCCAAAGGAGCGCCAACAGAGAGACTGCGCTGGTGGTGGTGAATCGGAATATTCTTGAAATCTGGAAGCTGCAGACTCTTCAGCCTCCTTTCTTGGAGTTCAAGGACTTGCTGAAAGTCAGCAGCCTGCTCCTCTATTTTCCTTCTCAATAAGATATCATGGGGATTGTACAACATTCTTGTTCCTGCATAAAATAGGTTTGGTGAGAACAAAACTGAAGTAGCACGAGATGGGTGCTTTAGAGGAAAAAGGAAAATGTATAGAAACTCTTTAAGAGAGCATCATCGTGAGTAGTCGAATATAATAAAGAAGTCAAGGTGAGAAATTTGATTACCAGGATGAAAATCAAAAGGTTCTTTAGAGTCAAACGCAGAGGGACTTAAACATGGCGAAAAATCTCCCCTCTCAAATTGCTGCTGCTGATGTTGGTGTCTCCTGTATACATGATTAGTCACAATAATATTAATTAAGGAATTAAAAAAATATATAAATCAAACAAAAAAAGATGTCAACTCACTTGTCAGGAACTTTTCCCTTCTCCTTGTACGGTTTCACAAGCACACGCGAGTCACATATGAAATGGGGATTTCCTTTCGATAATATGACTCTCACTGTCTCCGGAAAGACAAAGGTAACAAACCCAAACATGCGCTTTTGCTGGTAAGGAATTCTCACATCTTGGACAGGTCCAAATTTGCTTCAAAATAACAAAAGCAGCTAGTCAATGAATGAAATCCTTCAATTTGGATTTGTGTGAAGATGCAATAGGAACTTTTACAGACAGACACTACGGCGTTAGAAGTAAATATCAAGTTCTAGCATGATATAAGATCAACCATATCATGATTGCGATAACTACCTAAAAGTAAGTACCTACCTGATGATAGGTACAAAAAATCGTTCTCTTATGTGTCAGAAGGTTCGCAGCACCCACAAGAACACTTAATAGTTATCAATAAAATGATATATTGTCTTTAAAATGTTACCTTCTGAGGGCCACAAGCCCTATGGTTCACAAACAAACATGCATCCATCCTATTATTCATATCATAATATAGCAATACTGTGACTGCCGTAGGATAACGACAACAAACATTTATATCAATGTCATTTTTTTATTTTTTTTTGTAAAGTTCATGTACTACTTCCGTACAATTTCCTAGCATGGAATACTTCACGTAGAATTTCTTAACATGGACTACAACAACCAATGTTCTTTCAGTTAGAAATAGATTATCCGTTTATTTGAATTATCCCCTTGACAAATCAATATTCATTGGTAACTGAAAAGACTTCTAAACTATGTTAACGGGATGTGCACGTGCAGAATTGGGGACATTTAAGTAGACGCGTCCAAATAAGATTAACATTAACAATCAACAATACATAACAAATCAGCATCGATGACGACAAATGATGACTTTAACAAATAACAACACATAACAAAACAGCATCGATAACGACAAATGATGACTCTAAACTGTGAACTTCATTATCTTCAAAGATTCTTAACAGCATAAATTAAGTTCAGTTGATCTTTAAGTGAAAACACTCGTTAAAGTGATACCTGAAAATGTACAGGATAAACCTGTCTCCTCATGGGAGACATATATCATGCTCTGCAAAGTTTATTGCCTAATACAAAAAGAATGTTACGCATAAAACACGGCTTCGAAGCGAAACTCGTAATTTCATGCAGTAACGTCATGACCAGTGATTACTGAGCTTAAATTGCATAACGATGAAGGGCCAGTTGAAAACCCTTAATTATCAAGCAAACTCAAATCAATCAAGGATGGCAAAAGACACATTACTTAGTTAGGAGTCAGGATCAACATCAGAGGCAATCAAAGAAGCATCAGACCAGGGAGCACAGGCAAAACCACTTTCATGGTGTGCACAGTGAAAATCGTGGAAAATTACCGCAAATATTCTCTTTAAAGCGTAGAACCTGGAATAATTAATGGCAATATTTGAGAACTTATTTAAATAAATTCTCCATTTCATGTATGCGCGAATAACCTATCTATGATAAGGTGACATACATCACACTTTTCACCTGCACAGCATTAGCGAGTCGTTTACAGCGTGTTTTACCTGAAGTACTCCGAAACATCTTCATCTTTGAATGTGCTTTCAGCAGGAAAGGTCAAGTAAATCTGTCGTGAAGCCGAGTTAGGCTTGTCCCCAGCAACCATAGCAAGAAACTCATTCCTTTCGGGCCTGCCTCGACCAGTAATGTTGAAATATTCTTCACCCATTGCAAATGCTGCCGCAGCCACGGCTCTGAAATGTAACATAGCCATACATATTATATTAAAACAAATATCACTTCACATTAAACACTAAAAATGTAAAAGAAAGTAAACAACAAACTAAAGAGGGCCCATCTATAAGAAATATACCTTTGATTATCACTGTGCTGCTGCATCAGAAGATCAATGTACTTATCGTATGAAACCGGTGATGTTCCACCAGCAGCAAGTTGTGATGCAGCCACCATTCTTTGATGCTGCTGAGCAGCCTTGAACCTCATGAACTCTTCATGTTGTTCCAATCCCTCAAACTTGGGTGAACCAACAACAGCACCAGAATTCACGTCAATCGAATCACCATGAACAAACTTACAATTGGAACCATTTTTACAAAACCCTCTAGCAAAGTAAAGACATGGCTTAAAACCAAATCCCAATCCACTTTCTTCAACACCAAAACTAGCATCATTTGCAGAAAAACTCCTCTTATGAATATTATGAGCATCACCATTGTTACCAGAGATCCAATTCTGACCACCAACGCCCATTTCAAGACGCGGATCAACCAAATCATCGCCGTTAGACGACGACTCATTGAGAAAAGGAAAATACTCATTCAGATGTTGTTCATCAACAAAATCACAATCACCATTATTAACCCTTGGTGAGAAAGCACAAGAACCACCAGCACCACTGCCACCACCACCACCACCAACACCAACACCACCTTGAATATTCTCATAAGACATTAAAGGATTAAACTTTGGACTAATAGGGTTCTTTGGAAAAGAGGGTTGTGACCAAACATTACCAGAAGGTGATGAAGGGTTGTTCCTATTGAAGTCAAACCCATTACTAAGACCAGTTCCTCTAGGAGAAGATTTAGAAAAAGGGTTTGCAGAAGATGAAGTGATTCTTCCAATAGGGTTAAGAGGTGAAGGTGAAGAAGGGGTAGATAGGTTCATACCCAAATGGGTTTTTACCCTAATAGCAAGGTTATGAAGAACCTGGTCAGGACAACATGCTAAACGAACAAGTTCATATTCTTCAAGGTTCATAAGAAGAAAACCCATGATTTTTGAAGCATTTTCAGGGTCAAAGTTTTTGACTTTAGCAAGAACCACATTGGTTGCTTCATAAGAACCCATTAGTGAAAGAAAAATCTTTGAGAAACAAAAATGATAAAAATCAAATTTTGAAGTGACAAATGCTAGAAAGAGAGTAAAGGGTATCAGGAAATGGTGTTGATATCTGTTACAACATACCTTACCAGTAGCCGTAGGTTTTGGTGGCTATACATATGCTGAAACAAACAACACAACACACTCACACTCTCTCTCTCTCTTATGTTGTTTCTCTCTCTGTAATCTCTCTCCTATCTTTGAAGCGTCAGAGAGTTAGATTTCTCAGATCCACACTACAAAGAATTGGATTATCGTCAACACAACAACAACATAAGTAACTACAGAAACACACACACAACCTTCTATGTGGTTTTTTTTTCTGATTTCTTATACTTATATTTATACTATAAATAATTACTCATGGTTAATTATGATTATTATTAGGATTATTGTTATTGTTATTGTTACTTTATTATTTTAATGAAAAAAAAGTTGATGAAAAAATATATTTAAGGAATGTGTTTCAAAAGTTGAAATGTTTTTAAAGCTATTAAAGTTGAAACTTTTTTGTGCATATTCGTATTAATTGAAATAATAATATAGTATTAAGTGATGTTTGCACATGAATATTTTTACCTTTATGCAACAAAAAGTACTGTTTGCTATATGACAAGTGAGTGATTGGTTATATGATCCAGCAGTGATATTAGATAAAAACAAACCTTTACCGACTCAAAATTCCTTAAAATCATACAATCACATTTTGCACCTGAAGTATTCATCATCATAACTCCAATTTTTGTATGTTTTTCTTTTCCTTTTCTTTTGGTAAAGAGTTATGGTTCACGTTTTTGGTGCTTATGTTTTTTAGTATATATATCTATTTAATTTATGGTATAATTTGATTTGATACATTTGATTAAAAATTAGTTTAATTTTCGTTTACAGTTTCTTTTTTTGTTTTAGGAAATTTTCATTCACAGTTGATGTAAAACAGTTTTACATTGAATCACATCTCTTTCAACATTTGAATTAGAATATATGATGCATTAGATTCATTAGAATAATTGATGTATTTGATTTTATACATTTAACATTCGGTCAATTATAAAAAGATAGATTCATTAGAATAATTGATGTATTTGATTTTATGCAGTCTATTTAATTCGGTCTATTATAAAAATAAAAAAAAATAGATTCATTAAAATAATTGATGTATTTGATTTTATGTGAATTTTTTTATAATAGAGATCTAACGAGTTTATCATTTTCATTAATTCAATCATTTATCAATGTTTGCGAAAGGAGAATACAAGCTAGTGCTCTAAGGGCATTGGATACAAATTCAAAACAAGTAAGTTTTTATGAAAAGGTGTGTAATCATTACTCGATGAAAAGTAATTTCTTATATTTCTAAGATAAAATTTCCATTTTTAAATTTCTTAACAAATGTCATGATATCGTGAGAACCGATGACACTAGTTAACAAAACTCGTTTGAAAATGGTCTTATAACTAAAAACCGGAGTAATTCATAATTTTTTTTTTTTACTTTTGCACCGGTTTTCGACCCACCAAAAGTAGACGACTAATCCAACTCATGCGTAGAGACATGTACACTGACCAAACGTTGTTTCCCCTGCGAATCAAACCCGATATTTTCCAGATACGTCTTTGGAAGGGGCTCCTTGCCACCGAAATCCAAACCACTTGGTTAATTCATAAATTATTTTGGCCAAACAAAATTAACTACATTTATACTTTACTTGCTTAAATCCAAAAGCAAAACTACGACTTGCTCTTTTGAATTTACGAGAGGTATTAGTTAGTTGACGACTGTAGCCTTGCATACATTAATGTAATTTATCACACATTAATGCTGAAGATGATCATGTTGTAGAGGGTACATAACATGTACACAATGGAAATCATACTACCCAGCCCACATTTTTAATATTATCAATACAATATATAAAGGGCATGCACCTTTCTTTTCTAGAATTTATTCGTCAATTTTACCTTCTATTTACTATTAAATTAAGACATGGACTAAATTGATACTCTTAGAAAAATGGAAAAACAAAACATACGAAGATAATCTATACTAAACACTGATATTGTCTGGGCATTGACTAAACACTGTTGGTGCTTTTTATATGTTAAACGTTGTCCCTGTTGTATTTGGCAGTGGATCTTAGGCACACCTTGTATTTGGGTTCTACTATTTTGTGGTAATATAATTTCATTTTGGCTTGTTCAAAAAAATATATACTAATATACTGTATATAATAATATATAAAAGGAATAAGTCTTTTTGTTTAGATTTTTCATTATTCCAAATTTTTATTGAACAAGCCAATCATTATTCCAAATTTACTATTCATTTAAACTATTTTATTTATTATTTTATCTTTTTTATAATATATTAATAAAAATATTGAATTCCATTATACTAGAAACTACTCCGCTACAATAGGAACAAAATGAAACTATGAAAGAAAAGTCTTTATTCTTATTAACGAAAAATATTTGATCATTGTATATGTCAAAATTATATATATACTACTTATATTATTTTTAGACGGATTTGTTATACTTATACTTTTTTTTACAAGATACTTATACTTTTTTGTTTATTAAATATATACATTATATATACTACTGACAATTTTAACTAATTGAAAATCATAATAATTCAAAAGTTAACTTGTTTTAAAAATCATAATAATTAAT
>Ga0099826_10001752_pt1 | contig 13409 bp, 6 predicted proteins | sample Mtrugardesep15_FD_76830 | JGI IMG/M metagenome (GOLD analysis project Ga0099826, IMG submission 76830) | Root nodule microbial communities of legume samples collected from California, USA - M. trunc garden sep15 | ecosystem: Host-associated > Plants > Roots > Nodule | place: USA: California... | reverse complement strand
GATTCATCAACCCAAAATAAACATAATGATTCATCTAATTACATGTTCATATAAGAATGGTTCTTACTAACCAATGTTCTGAGGACAATGATTAAGAAATATATCAATATAATTTTCTTAATAATATAAGATGTTATTTTTTATCAAGTAATTATTACACAACTTTTCAATAAAAACTTAGTTGTTTTAGATAGTTAACCAATACCTTTGAAGCATTGGTTAACATTCTCCTATAAGAATTCGTACTCATTCATGTATTATCTTTTTGATCAAATTGTGTTTTTTTTTTTTTTTAAATTGGTCATCCATAGATTAGTTTTAATGACGTGTATAATACATAGATGAGTTTTTAATTAGGACAAAGCTTAGAGTAGTGATATTTTAACAACCATTTTTGGTACAACTTTTGAGACAATTTTGAGAGAGAAAAAGGAAGAGAGAGGACAAAAACATAATATGAGTATGAAAGAGAAAGTTGTACAAAAGTTATACCAAAATAATATCGTTTCTCCAAAGTTTATACACTTTTACTGTTCTCAAATAAAAAATAACATCTGTATTATTTTTCTACGTCACCTAGAGAAGCTAAACGGCGTCAAGTTTTAATCGTTTCTCTTGCAATTAAGCGCAATCCGTTTTTTTAAGAGCACCTTCCATTTCACCCATTCTAATTACAGAAGGAGCCATGGTTCTTCTCAGATTTCCTTCACTCTGAATGTTCCTTATTTTTGGTGGTGAATGTTCCATATAGTAACAACATAGAAATATTGTTAACCTTAATCAGTCTCCAATTTAATAGAATTCACAAAAAAAAAATCTTCAATTTAATAGCCACCCCTAATTATATAATGGTTTGTTCCAATGAGTTCACACACCTAAAGATAAACACAACACAATTTCTTAATCAATCTCATGGCTTTCTTGATGGGTGATACAACCCCCCACAACATATATGCAATAGAATAATCAAAAGGAAAAAAAATTATTATTTCGTCCAGGACACCAAAAATCTTAGCACGAACCCTGAATCAGTATATAATACTTCTGAGTTCATATATAAATCTTGCATTTCTTGCAAATAATCATATCAGGTACTCCCCGTCCCAAATTGTAAGAAAAATAATCGCACTTATTAAGAAAATTAAAACATACTCCATCCGTTTCAAAACACATGTTCATTTTAGAGAAATTGCAGTAACCAAGAAACCAAATAAATTTTGTTATTTTTGATGAAATTATGTGTGTTTTCAATAATGTCATTAACCATTTACTATTTCATTCTATTTTTTTCTCTACAATAAAATATGTAAGGTTATTATTGACGAAACAATAATTAATGTTGTATTGAAACTTAAGTATTGTAAAACAAAATTATTTGAATGTAATTTGCATTTAATTTTATGAAAAATAAATAAAAGTTTTTCTTGAAAAAGATGGTTTTTTTTTAAAAAAAAACAAGATTAAATAGGATAAAAATTTATTTTTTTTCTTACATTTTGGGACAAATAAATTGAGTTTTTTTTCTTACAATTTGTGACGGCGGAGTAGTTTTTAGTTGAATATTAAACTAAATAACATATACGACTGTTGTTTTAAATTTACATAGTACAATTTTGTTGAACATCAATGGGGATTGTTGAATCCATGACCTCCTTATCACTCCGACCCTCGTTGACTCTAAATTTTTGAAATATGTACATAGCGCAGATCTTTTCTTAGCTTTTCAGAACATTAGGTGTTACTCTTTCAATTTGAGTTAGTTCTAATTGAATCATACAAAATTGGCTTATGCTTAGAAATACCCACCACTTATGAATCTATTTTCATGCTTTATCTTTTCCAATCATTATGTCTGCCATGAGTAGTATTTTAATAAAACAAAACTCTTTCATAAATTAATATATTTATTTTAAGTCTGTTGGCGATTTTTAATGGTCCATTTCATTAACTTGTTAAAAGTTAATATATGCTTGTATATACTACTTTTAACCTACTATAATCTTCAAGCATATATACACATATCTTGGTCTTGAGTGGAAGGAAGAGGCAAATTTAGTTTTGGTATGTATTGTTCTTAAATTTTGAAATGTTAACCTCATGTATTTCTAATTTATATTAATTGCTTTCAGTCTCAACACAAGTGATAATTAAAGAATGGACAGCAATAACAGTTTCTGCGTGTGTTTTCCCTGCCCAATGCATGACATCATTTCCCTTGTTGGAAGAGCACTACCATATGTTTTGGGTCCTATTGGGCAGGAAGTGGGTTATTGGATATCCTATGAAGGTAATCTCACGAAGCTAACAGTTTGCGTTAGCAAAATGATGTTGCTGGAGTTCAGAGAAGAAGTGGCTTCGATGTAGTTGCTGACCTTCCTTTTCTAGATGAAATTGCTTCTTCTTCTTCTTCTTCTGCCGCATTTGGTGGTGAAAAGCTTGAGACAAGGGAGTCATTTAAGGAAGACATCTTGAAGGCTCTAAGGGACCCTAAAGCTTGCAACATTGGAGTCTATGGTTTGAGCGGGGTGGGGAAGACCACTTTGGTGAAGGAAGTCTCTGAAATAGCCAAACAACTAAAATTGTTTGATGCAGTGGTTTTCGCCGTTGTATCCAAAACTCCAGATATTAAGGAAATTCAAGGGGTGATTGCGGATATGTTGGGTCTGCGATTTGAAGAAGAGACTACTGCTGGTAGGGCATACCGCCTAAGGAAGAGAATTGAAGACGAGAAAATTGTCCTTGTTATTCTAGATGATATTGAGCAGTCATTTAAATTGGAAAAAGTAGGAATTCCATCTAACAAGGAGCACACTGGTTGCAAACTGTTGATGACCTCTAAAAATCAAGATGTGTTGCTGAAATTGGACGTCCAAAAGGATTTCACTTTCAGACTTGAACTTCTAAGTAAAACAGAAACATGGAGCTTGTTTCAATCTACGGCGGGGGATGTGCTTAACGATATCAGATTTAAAGATGTAGCAGATAAAATTGCCATAAAATGTGCAGGTTTGCCTCTTCTCATAGTGACAATGGCCAGCGGATTGAGAAGTAAGGATATTGCTGCTTGGAAAGATGCATTGGGCAATTTACAAAGTGATGGTCGTAAGGAAATGGATGCCATAATTTATTCTGCTTTAGAATGGCGTTATAACTGGTTGGGGAGTGATGAAATTAAGGCCCTCTTCTTGCTTTCTGCTGTACTAGAATACTGTACTGCAGATTACTTATTGAAAGTTGCAATGGGTTTGGAAATATTCAAGAATATAAATACCGTGGATGATGCAAGAAACAGACTTCATAGCATAATTGAATCATTGAAAGCATCTTGCCTGTTGCTTGAAGGTAATAATAACACAAGCCGGTATATCCAAATGCATGACCTTGTTCGTGATGTAGCTGTTTCAATAGCATGTAGGGATAAACATGTTTGTATGTTGAAACCAAATGCTGAGTTGAGTCTTACCAAGGATTTTCGAAAAATGTGCTCACAGATCATCTTACCGAAATTTCTTTTTCACGAGCTTCCACAAAAGTTAGATTGTCCTAATGTTAAGCTTTTCCTTTTGGACAGTGCAAATCGTTCTTTAGAAATCCCAGATACTATTTTTGAGGGGATGGGAAGTCTTGAAGTGTTAGATTTAACACGTTTGAACTTGTCTTCATTACCCACTTCTATTCTTTCTCTAACTAGCCTTCACACATTGTGTTTGGACCAATGCGTTTTGGAAAATATGGATATAGTAGGAGATTTGACAAATATAAAAATTCTTAGCCTCTGGAAATCTTCGATGATCAAGTTGCCAAACAAGATAAGGCAATTGACTGAACTAAGAATGCTTGATTTGAGCAATTCAGGAATAGAAGTCATCCCACCCAACATCATTTCAAGCTTGACTAAATTAGAAGAGTTGTATATGGGAAATACCTCCATTAAGTGGGAAGATGAGAATTCAGCCGAGCAAAAAGAAAATGCTAGTCTTGCTGAGCTTCGACAATTGTACAACTTGACAGCTCTAGAATTACAAATTCACGAGGCTTGGATTTTGCCAAGGGACTTGAAATCAATGTTTGAAAAACTGCAAAGATATAAAATAACCATTGGAGATGTATGGGAGTGGTCTGACATTAAGGACAGTACATTGAAAACACTGATGCTCAAGCTTGGTACCAAAATACATTTGGAGCACGGGATTAAAGCATTAATTAAAGAGGTCGAGAATTTGTACTTGGATGAAGTAGATGGCATTCAAAATGTGTTGTATCAAATGAATGGGGAAGGCTTTCCATTGTTGAAGCATCTTCACATCCAAAACAATGCGAAAATGAAGCAAATAGTTGACTCTATGGAGAGGAACCAAGTATATGTTGCCTTTCCCAACTTGGAAACTCTTTCAATTAATAATCTTGAAAATCTGGAGCAGATATGTCGAGGCCCGCTTTCCATTGATTCTTTTAGCAAGCTTAGTGTTATCAAAGTAAAAAATTGTGTCCAAATAACATATCTTCTCTCCTCACCAGTGGTTAAAGGACTTTTCAATCTTTCTGAGATCGAAGTTTGTCAATGCAACTCTATGAAGAACGTAGTGCTCAGAGAATGCAGTCCAGCTGCAGATAATGACTTCTTGCCTGATGATAAAATAGAGTTACGTTCTCTGCGTTCTTTAACTTTACAACATCTACAGACACTTGATGATTTTATCTCTTACAAGCCGACGTCTTCAGTAACTGAGCAAAAGTATCAAGGGCTGCAATCTAGTGTTTCTAAATCTTTTTTTAGTGCTCAGGTACGTTATTTTGCTTTTAAGCTTTGTTAGATACACGTGATTGAGTTTGAAATGATTGACCTGTCTAACTCACACATGGATTCACTAATATATAAATTAACAAGGTTCATAAATAAACAATAAATAATTTAAATAATTTAGATGACAAAAATGTAGGATGTGAAATATTTCAACTATCTACTCTACACATGTTACCATCTGAATTCTGTCATGTACCAGCTGATGTGATAATTATAGGACAAGAATATAATTTTTTACATTGATATTTGTAAATAGAAGATAACAGATTAAAATTTTGAATGGTATGCATCACGGTGGTGGTCTTCATTGCTTGAACTTGTGATTTCAACATGTGTTTCAAACCAGGGCCGGCCCAACTTGTAAATAGGCCTAAAGAAAATTTTATAATGAGACTTTTTGAAATTAAAAAAAAAAATAACAATGCTTATTAAAAGCAGTCCCAAAAAAAATGCTTATTAAAAGCATAATAAATCAAGTTTTGTTGAATCCAAGATTTGAACTTAGGACCAAAAGGTTTGAGGCCTTAAAATTGGCCAGCTAAGCTTAAAAGCAATTATGATTTTTGGTAATTAAAAGCAATTTTTGCCATGGTTACTCTAAGCCAATTTTTTTACCAACTATGATTTTTGGTAATTTGTTTCTATTTAGGTTGCATTCCCTAATTTGGATACCCTTAAATTGAGTTCACTCAATTTAAATACAATTTGGGACGTCAATCAACATTCTATGTACAACTTGACAGTCTTGATTGTGGAGAACTGTGGTGGGCTAAAATACTTGTTATCTTCTGGCATGGTTGAAAGCTTTGTAAATCTCAAGTTGCTTGAAATTAGTAAATGTAATTTGATGACTGAGATAATAGCCACAGATCAGAGAAACAATGGTACCATTGCATTGAAAGAGGTATGATAATCTTACTATTTTGACATTCAAATTTAAACTTGTGTTTCATTCAATATTTGTCATGATACTAGTTATAAATTGTGAATTTTAGGCTCCATTTCCCAATTTGGAGACAATCAAACTGAAGGACATGAAAAACTTGAAGACAGTATGGCATTGCCAATTTGACAAATTGAAGACATTGCAAGTCCAAAATTGTGAGAAAATTGTGGTTGTTTTTCCTTCCTCAATGCAGAAAACTTGTCATAATCTGGAGATGTTAGTGGTTAAGGATTGTGCTTTAGTGGAAGAGATATTTGAATTGACGCCTAATGAAAAAAGCAGCATAGAGGGTACAACACAATTGAAAGTAATTACTTTAGGTGGATTGGTGAAGCTGAAAAAGATATGGGGTATGGATCCTCAAGGAATTCTTCGTTTTCATAATCTACAAAGTGTTTCTCTAAATCAATGTGAAAGCATGGAGTATCTATTTCCACTTTCTGTAGCCACTTGCTGCTCACATCTCAAAGAACTTTATATAATTTCTTGTGGGAAGATGAAGGAAATTGTTTCAGAGAATAGAGAATCTACGTGCGCAAGTCCCAGATTTGAGTTTAATCAGCTAAAGACTATATTGCTTTGGAACTTATATTCACTCAAGGGTTTCTATTCAGGAAATCATACTCTAGCTTGTCCCTCTTTGAGAACATTAGATGTTTCAAAATGTGCAAAGTTGCACTTACACAAAACTGAAACTCTGTCTACCTGCAGTCTTGAAAGATGCAAGATGAGAAGCTCCTGTATTTATTCCAACAACCACTTTTCATTGTCGAAGAGGTATGTATTTAAATAAAAAAATAATAATTTGCATGAAAATTACATGCGTGTAGGACTGTGTTATTATCCTGAAATGCCAAACATTATATTATAGTTGTATTCAGTTGTCAAATTCAGAACTATATAAGACAAAGCTTGCAAGCTACGTAATGAGTTTTAGCTCCGAATATAAACGATTCAATGCATCAGAAACTTTTATCAACAATAGTGTTTCGTGTAAAACTTTATTATCTGGTCTTTTATTTGCTTAAAATCATATTTACAAACCAGATTTTCAAAACTTTAGGTAGTTTGAAATAACCAAATTTAAAACCAAAACATTTGTGAGTTAATGATATTTTGTTAATTATAAATATTGAATTACTGTAAACTGTTCTCTATATATATTTTAGGTGATTCCAAACTTGAAGAAGATGAGGATAAACCATAAAAATACTATGATTATATTGCAAGCCCAAAATACATGTTCCCTCTTCGCCAATTTGACATTTCTTGGTTTGTCCGAGTATAAGAATGAAGAGGCTACATTTCCTTACTGGTTTCTCCAAAATGTATCTTCTCTTGAAAGTCTAGTTGTTGAATGGAGTTCCTTCAAGACGATATTTGAAATTGAAATACTAGTGAGTATTAAAATTTGCACCCGGCTCAAAAAATTGATATTGAATCACTTACCTAAACTTCAGCATATATGTGAAGAAGGATCTCAAATTAACCGAGTTCTTGAGGTTCTTGAATACTTGGCCATTCTTGATTGTCCTAGTTTGACAAATTTGCTGCCTTCCTCTATCACCTTTAGTCACCTGACATATTTGGAGATAACAAGATGCAATAGAGTGATAAATTTGATTACATCCCCTACTGTGCAAAGTTTGGTAAAGCTCACAGTAATGAAGGTAAAAGATTGTGATTCACTACAAGAAATAATTACGGGAAAGGAAAATGTTGATATTGCATTTGTTAGTCTTCAAATATTGATACTCAAATGTTTGCCAAACCTCAACAAATTTTGCTCTACCAAGTGTTTCCTGAAGTTTCCATTGTTGGAGCAAGTAGTTGTGAGCAAATGTCCTCGCATGAAGATTTTCTCGGAGGGAAACACAAGCACACCACGTCTTCGAAAAGTGAGAATTGAAGAAAATAGCGAGGAAAGGAATTGGAAGGGGAATCTAAATGATACAGTAAAAAAAATGTTTGAAGATAAGGTATGTATTCATTTACATTATACCTTCTATTATCTTTTCTGCCTTGGATGCAAAATATTTAAGTTAAAAAATATGAAATTTTGAGGAAAATAAAATAAAATAAATCTAGGACTGTATCATTATATCACTGTATTCTACAATCATTATATCACTATCACTATATTCTACAAAATAAATGAAATAAGGGAATGATAATGTGTGTCCTAAGGGCAGTAAGTTTATATACAAAAAAATATGCATATTGTAAATTGAAATACTTAACTTTATTTTATAAATTATTTCTCTATGGGTCCTGCTAATGAGTGTCTCAAGGACACTCTTTAAGGATTTCCAATTAAGAAACTACTCATTGAAAAGTCTACTTCAATTTCTAATGCATTGAATGCACAAATTTCCATAAAAACTTACTATTTGAAGTTCTTAAAGAGTGCCCTTAGGGCACTCGTTAGCGTTTCCCTTTCTTTATTTGAAATCCTTAAACCATGCCCTTATGAAACTAGCATGACCCATGAAATTAAGCTAAACAAATCCTCAGTATAAATTACCTTTACTCTTCTTTTACGTTGTTAAAGCTCATTTACAAACCCCCATCCAGGGAAGGCTAAGGCTTTTTTAAGAACTTTTTTAGGTGAAAATGTCACCCCTACTTACACCAGACATTTTTTACAACATTCTCAGCACACTCCAATGCAATTTTACAAAAATTTCCCTATAGGTAAACATCCTATGCATTTTTCAATGTTCACACATATGTTGTAACATGTTGTATTTAGAATATTATCTACATCCGAAAACTTAAGTTATTTAGATGTTATATTTGAGTTTTCTACATTTCGGTATTTAAGTTTTCTGATTTAAAACGTTTGGAAACTTAAATTTCCAATAGCTGTATTTGTATTTTCTTATGTTTGCATCTTCTTTATTTGACATAATCCCGCAACCTTCTCTGTCCATTTGTTTGCTGGATGTCTGTCGTTGTGCCAGAGTCTTTAGAAGACTTTGTTGTGCCAACAGATCCCTGATCCTACTTTGTCATAATCCGGAATTTTCTGTTCGATCAACACTTGCCACATTGAATTTTGCACCAGAGTTAAGAGTCATCTCATACCAATTGTTAGAACAACAACAACTCAAAGAATAAATAAACGATAAATGAAAACAGAGAAGACCAATGTTTTGTAATGAAATTCGATCAATTATGCCTACATCTCCGACTGTAGAGTGGCTTCGCTGCAGGATTAGGATTTATGATGTACAACTTGTATTTAAATATTACGGTTCAGATTACAATGTTACCCCTAAAATGTATCGTGGGGGCTGCTCCCCCTCATCCTCTAGTCGCTCCGCTCGATCAACCATGCTCATTGCGAGTCATACTTAACATCCCTTCATGACTCCCAACTCCTTTGAACCTTGTTAAGTTATTTTTATTGGTATTTGAGTTATTACACTAATATATTATGATTCATTGTCTATGTGGGCATATTTTTAACAGAGTTCAACCGAAAGCCAAAAAAGCAAACGGTGTTGACATTTTATGACTTGAAAAAACCTATATATTACAAAGAAAAATAAATAATTGAAGGACTAATCCGGCACAATTATATAACTTAAAGGACTGCAAAATGTATTTTTCCTATAATTAAATAGCTTTAAAATAATTATGATTTGTATCTTGATACATTGATTTGACTTAGCAGGTGGCATTTTGTAAGTCCAACGATTTGACTTTGTCTGAATATCCAGAGCTAAAGGATTCGTGGTATGGCCAACTTCATCACAATATGTTCTGCAATTTGAAATCTCTAGTGGTTCAAAAATGTGAATTTTTATCACATGTACTTTTTCCATCAAATGTAATACAAGTGCTACATGGATTGGAAAACCTAGAAGTAAGAGATTGTGATTCATTAGAAGCATTGTTTGATGTGAAAGGCTTGAAGTCTAAACAAATATTGATAAAACAAACTAGTCAATTGAAAACATTGACTTTGTCTGGCTCACCAAATTTGAAGCATATATGGAACAAGGATCCATATGAAATTATCAGCTTTGGAAAATTAAGCACAGTGGATATTTCTCTATGTCAAAGTTTGTTGTATATCTTTCCATTGTCACTCTGCGAAGATCTTGGAAATCTTAAAATGCTTGTGATAGAGTCTAGTGGAGTTGAGCAAATTGTTGCAATGGAAGACACTACATCAACAAAAAATATCATAACTTTTCCTCAATTGACAAAATTTCTACTACATCATTTGGAAAAGCTTACAAGTTTCTGTCCAAGAAAGCATACTTTGGAATGCCCTTCCTTGAAGATTTTGGATGTAAATCATTGTGAAGGCTTAACCATGTTTTCGTTCAATCGTTTTAATATTCAACAGTGTGATGATATACTCATTGGACAAGCCCTCTTTTCTATTGAAAAGGTAACACCCACAATGCCTTATCTATATTATTTTTCTAAGCATTTGTCATGTCTTTTATATTCTTCTAAATGAAACTCATAAGAAAGGTATTTATTTACTTATGGATTTTAATTTTTCAGTTGAGCCTCAACTTGGAGCAATTGGCAATAAATCGCGAGGATGCCTTGAGAATATTGAAATGTTATAATCAGACAAACATTTTCTCTCATAAGCTGGAATTTCTTCGTCTGCAAGGCTTCGATGAAACTCCAACTTCTTTTCTGAATGATTTCTATGCAATACTTCCTAATCTAGCATCCCTTCAAGTGCGTAATAGTTCATTTGAAACATTGTTTCCCACTACAGGAACTATTAATGATCATTTCAGTATGCAAAAAGTAAGAAATTTGTTCCTTTTTGAATTGGAAAAACTCGAGTGTATTTTCAAGGAAGACTTCCCTTTGAAAAATTCTCTACTACAAGAACTTGAAACTTTACGTGCAATAACTTGCCCTAGTTTGACTACCTTGGTACCATCATCAACTTCTTTCAAAAGTTTAACCTCTTTGATAGTGGACAATTGCAAAGAACTGGTGTACTTGATTTCATCTTCAACTGCTAAAAGTCTTGGACAACTCACAAAACTAAAAATAGAGAATTGTCAAAAGTTATTTGATGTGGTAAAGATTGATGAAGAAAAAGTAGATGAAAACATTATATTTGAGAACTTGGAACACTTGGAACTTACTTCTTTGTCAAGTTTCAGAAGCTTCTGCTATGGAAAACACAAACTCGACTTTCCATCCTTGATAGGTTTCATTGTTAAAGAATGCCCTCAAATGGAGATTTTCTCATCAGGAGTCACAATAGCACCATACCTCACATCAGTTGAAGTGGAAAATGAAAATATGCGGTGGAAAATTGATCTTAACACAACTATTCAACAACTGTTTATGGAGAAGGTATGGAATTTATTAAAAATTTAGGTAGCTCTACTTTTTATGGTTCATTCTAGTTAATTTCCATACACATTAAAGTTTTACACTAAGACTAACCGTTAAATTTCCGGAAGTTTATTATAATAAAATTCTCTACGTACTGAAACATTTTATTTTTTCTGTCAGTCTAAAGAAGAAAAAAGCACACAAGGAGAGAAAGAACAGGGAATAGAGATGCTAGAAATTGATACTGACGCCCATGGTATCAGCAAGGATCAGTAGCAATAACCAATTATAAGCTCGCTCTTGGATCAAAGTGATTCTAAAAGTGTGAAGGGGAGTCTCAAAGTTGCCAAAGTCATCACATTATTTAACAAACATTCCTTTAGTTTTCATTGAATACATCATCACTCTTTTCTTTTTTCTGTAATCGGATAGCAGTTATATAAGCTTGTATTTGAATTTAATCTTGACAGATAATCAAATAGATTCACATTCCTTTTACTTGAGATGGTATCAGCGTTCAACTGAGCACTGCTGCGACCACAATCGGGGTCCTGATTCTTTTGATCTGTTTTAAAGCCTGGCCTAGATGTAATATGCTGATTAATTCATGCATTATGAAATCTGTTTCGAGTCGATTGCGCAAAAAATTGTTATTATTGAAAATTTAATTGCCTTAAGTACATTTTTGACATAACTTTTAAAAAGTTGTGATTTTGTGCTTAAACGTTGCAAAGTTACTGAGAAGCTGCCATATATCCCAAAACAGGGGCTATAATCGTAACTTTTTGCAAAGATAAGAGGTTAAAAGAGCAGATTTCAATTAAGTTAGAGAGTTAAAAGAACATGATTCTCTGAGCATGGATCACTTTTGCCATTTTTTTAAAGGGGCCACTTTTGCAAAATAGTGCATTTAAGCCAATTTAGGATGCGTTTGTTTCTTTGGAAAGAAAAAAAATAGATTTTGTGTTAAAAGAATCTAGAGATACTTTTTTTATAGATTTTAAACAAAAATTGAAGTTATTTTTGTTTGTCTACTACCTATAAAAATCCATTTTTAAAAAAAAATGAGTTTTAACTTGTACATGTGTTACCCCTTTGTTGTTGAAAAAAATAGATTTTGAAAAAAGCTAATCCTAATAGCTTTTCATTTTATGATCAAAATAGATTTTTTTAATAAAATTATTTTTCTAAAAATCTTAAACAACACGTGAAAGTGAAAAAAGTGATTTTTTTAAGGAAAAAATAGATTTTTTTTTTGAAAAAAGTCTTAAACAAACGGACCCTTAATTGATATTCCTAAAAGTGAAGGTATTCACTCTCGCATTGTACTTTTTGCTAATTAATATTTGGTTTGAATTTCTTAGATAAGATGAAGTGTAATGTTATTTGAACAACCTTTTGTTGGGACAACTTGTTTGACAACCAAAATTTACAAAAATATTTAGCTAGTGACACCAAAACCAAAACAATAGAGAGAACGTAAAAACGCAATGTGAGTATGAAAAAGAAAGTTGTCATAAAATTGTCAAGAAATGGTTGTTAAATATAATTTCTCTAAAATGAATTGTGCAAACACTGAATTGATCATGATTCATGATGATATAATGTCACCAGAACATGTTAATTTTGTGATAGTCAAATATCTGTATATGTGTATAGTGAAAAATGAAACGCAGATAAAATATTGGACCTGGTATGAGTAAGGTAACAGAACTGTCAAAAGAGCCAAGGAGGATCGTTTTCTTATCAAAACATGTTGACAGAAGCACTATTCAAATTTTATGAATTGTGCAAAGAAGGTGTGCATCATACTTCAGGGATGTTTAAGACTTTTTTTTCTAAATATACAAAAAATCATATGTACATTCAAATGAGCCAAGCCCAAGCCTCACATTTATCTGTTATATGCTTTAAAAAAAAATTTGGAACTCATACTTAATACTCTTTCATGCTAAATAAATCATAGATATTTATGTTTTGAAGTACAGAGGAAAATTTCAGATTTAAATAAGTAGTACTATTTTAATATAGATGTGTTATTTTATTTATTTTCATTAATCAGAATGCGCATCTACATATAAATCAGTATAAGTATACACGTTTAGGTAGGGTGTTTCACATTGCAACTTTGATAATCTATGTGTATTGCATTGATTTTAAATCAAACAAGTTCAGCAGTGAATTCATTGAAAATTTCGTTTTTATCTGCTACAGGTTTGGACTGTTTCCTCTGGAGTAAATAGTCAATTACCCCCCCGAAATTGTAACTTTCGTCAAAAACCCCCCTGAATTTTGCAAAACGTCAAAAACCCCCTTGAAATTGTCAAGCGT
>Ga0099826_10001750_pt1 | contig 13414 bp, 7 predicted proteins | sample Mtrugardesep15_FD_76830 | JGI IMG/M metagenome (GOLD analysis project Ga0099826, IMG submission 76830) | Root nodule microbial communities of legume samples collected from California, USA - M. trunc garden sep15 | ecosystem: Host-associated > Plants > Roots > Nodule | place: USA: California... | reverse complement strand
TTTTCCCCACCCACTTAGTTTCTTGTAGGCACATGAAATTGATCCTCCTCCTAATCATAGTGTCTACTACTTCCATGGATTTTCCAGTAAGAGTACCTATATTCCATGTTCCAAAACGAATCTTATTCTCATGAACTAGCTTCTTTACCCGCACCTGTTCACGAAGATGCGGGAACCCTTGCTTATTTTTCACTACATACAGGCGGCGATGCAGCGGCCCTTGCTCATTTGACACTGTACTCGAGCTATACAGCGCATTGCTTCCGGGCAACGACCTAGCAATCAAACTATTTCGTATTTGGTCCATGTCATAGAGATTCAACAAAGTTTTACGTTAGAATACATCGGAAAATTTATGTGGTGATTTATCAACTTGCAATGAATTTCCTCCAACAACAAATTAATAAATCAATACGGTTACAGTATTCTGTCCAACCTCTGAAAAACAATAACCAGTGACTTGCCTACTGCATTTCTGCTAAAAACCTAGTAAATGAAAAAGCAGATCAGCACTAGACTTCAGCATGACTGTATGGTCCATGTGTTGGGATGAGGGGTAGAAATTAAAAAATTAGGTCTAGTCACCAAGTGCATCAAATTAGGAAGAATTCTAGAGAAAATTCTCAAAGCATTTATTACCAGAGTGGATGGGTCAAATGGAGCCTTTCCATCCTTCCAAGCTGCTTCTAAGTATGTCCTTAAGGACATGCCAACAAATACCTGATATAATAATTATACAACTATAGTCTCTTAGCATTTTGTCATTCTAAACAAGAAAACCATTATCAATTGCAGAAAAGAATACTAGCTAGTGGGAACATTACCAATTTTCTCCCAGTTAAATCAGCAGCAGCTTTGACACTTCCAATCCGATGTAGATTTGATGCAAACTGGGTTGTAATAACCCTTCCTTTTGAAGCTGAAACGTGCCTCAATAATGAATCTGCCACAAGAGATTCACTGGTTGTCCTTCCAGGTGAGAGCACATTTGTTGAATCACTCATCATCTGAAAAGCAATGTCCAAAGCCATGTTTGCTTGTGATTAACATTTAAGATAAGCAAGGGAAAGGATATATATTTGACTTAAAAAATAGAAAGAACAAAAAGAATTGTTAGTATGATCGTGTTAAATTATAAACAAGTGAGCATCTGGTATCTTAGACTAATTTTTTATATCTCTTAACAATATTCAATAGAGCAAAACAAAAACAATGAAATTTTTTTCTAGCAATACAAGGGGGCAAATGCACATTGAAAAGAATACCCACTAACCAAAGTAGAGATTACATATTTAAAATATATATATCGTGAAAGAAAAATAATGCATTGCAATTTTGAAGAAGTGGGAACATGTCCTTTGTGCAGTTCTACCAGAATTGCTACTGACCATGAAAGCCGTATTCAGCTTAACAGGGACTATTTGAGTACCGCTCAGAGAGCACCACCACAGTTTACTTGAGCACAGTGGCGGAGCCAGAAAATATAAATAGTGGGGGCACCATTATATATACATCACACTAAAGTAAAGAATTGGTAAGAAAATGTAGTTGTAATTTTTTATACTTAAACTATAGAGGGTGTGACACACTGAATTGAAGCGAAACAACACCGGTGCACAACACTTTTTTATCAATAGTCTGATTTTCAAACATGTTGAACGAAGTGAGCATCTTAAGTTTCACTATTAACACAAATTTAAGCTCAACAAATTAATAAAATATGTTTTTACATTTATAAACAAGTTATAAATTATAAATTATAAATGTATAAGATTGGAAATGTAAAATTAAAATTTACAATAGGGGTTTAACCTTTAAAAATCAATAATGGAAGAAACTATAAGTGAGTGAGGCTTATTGTTTGTATTGTATGTAGTTTTTGTGTTTCTTTTAATGAAATTTTATTATAAATGTAAGTGAGTCCAATAGAGAAAAAACATATTCTAAGTGAGTGCAATAGAGAAGTTTCTAACATTTCAATTAGATGATAGATGAGTGTGGGCTGCATGGTCAAAATTTCAACATATAAACATATAGTACTAAATAATTTCACAAAACTTAGTGCAGGCATGTGCACCCACTAAGCTCTATGTGCCTCCGCCCCTGCTTGAGCACCACCTCAAGTAAACTGTTAGTAGCCCGGGAAACCCTCATGCTCTTCAAATTGCATTAAGTTTATCTCTTTCTTAACATTAAACCCGACGATAAGCTAAAGATATATTATTTAAACCAGTAGTTAGTAGCAAAGATCCAGGTGACTTACCAATGTTACTCCTTCTTTAGAGAGTTCCTCTAAACCCTCCCGATCAAAAACTTTCCCATCAAGTGGTGTCTCGTCAATCTGATGAATCAACCTTTTCAGCAACGGGAGATTCAACGTAAATGAAAGGTACAGATGCACTGAGAATTAAAAGTAAAATTCTGACCTTCCAATCCCCAGTGTGAAGAATAGTTCCATCAGAACAACGAAGAACAAGTCCACAACAGTCAGGAATAGAATGAGTCACCCTGATTGGTTCTATCTCAAATGGCCCAGCAACAAACTTGTTCTTTATTCTAAATATTTTGAGTCTATATGGAAGGAAAATACCGTGCTCCTTCAAACGTTTTTTTATAAGCTGTTAAAAAGAAAAAGTATCACCTTCCCTGGACTGCAATGGACAAAATAAACGATGCAAAGAACAGACATTTTATGACAAAATTATGCAAACAAATTTTTAGTTATAATAGATGTCTATTACGGTGACGAAAACTGAAGAACGCAAGAGTTATTCAGCTTCAAAATATGTGGATACTGACATCTATCATTTCCTACGAACAGTTTAGTTGATACACAGAGAAATTAAACCAATTCAAAAACTAGCATTTATACAAATAAATTTTCTTGCCGAATACCTCCATTGTAAAGGAAGATGCAAAAATTGGTGTATTAGAATCCAATGCTGGGATGACCTGATGAACCAGGATAAGTAATGTTAAGAACCAACATAAATAAAGGACAAATTGCATTGCTATGAATAATCTATTATAGTAAAATTGTATGGAAAAAGAAGTATTAGAAGGAAGAAGGTAAAAGCAATATATATTCAAGTAAAAGAATAGTAACTCATTAAACTTTAAGTGACTAAAGTTACATACAAAGACATTAAGGACTGAAGTAAGCCTATTATGCAGCAGCCTCTTTGAAATCTAAATCTAGAAAGATATAGGAAGCTGCACGATCAACAACAGACCCCAAAATAACAACACAAACTTCAGCAGAAATAGCCTTGTGACTTGTGAGGCCCACAATTGTTTCATATATAATTGGTATAGATTATATATGAACCACATTTCAAACAAAAGTCTCCAACTTAGATGGAATCTAAACCTTTGGAAAAGCCCCATAAAACACCAAACTTTGAAACCTTTAAATTTCAAATCAGAAAGAGAAAGGAAGACAGGAGTCATTTGCAAGTGAAACTACTTTGAAAGTACATAGCCGTTCCAAGTCCCAACCAAGGAAACATAAATATATACAGCAAAAGGAACTAATAGTTAAAAGCTTGTAGCGAAGTGAGCCACAGGTAGCCAGAAAACCTATCAAAGAGTCCTGTGTCTAAAACATGTGGCACCTGCTGAGCCAACAATTGTAGAATTAAGTTATTTGATGGTTGCAATCCAGTAAATGTAAATCTCATTCAAAACTCATTGTCTTTCCATTATCAAAGCAGTAACAACATCAGAGATAGCTTCCTTCCACAAACTAAAGGGCGCTTCTTCAAGTTCAGTCTCAATTTATTATGTTATGATACAACGCATCAAACATGAGCATTATAATATGAAATATCGCTTCAATAATAGCGTCGACAAAAGTTTTATTTTCTTTTTCATCGTTAAAAAGTCTAGCCAGCAGTCCAATAGAGAAGGAAACATTACCCAAGGCAACGCACCAATATGATCTTCATGACCATGCGTTATAACAAGTGCTTCAATTTTGTGGCTCCATTTTCTTATAAACGTTGTATCGGGTATAATCTTTTGTACTCCAAGGTCGTCATAGCTGAAAAACCACACCACATACATCCAAAAATTACTCAACCAAATAAAAGTAAAAGAAATCACACAGCAAACAACAATTTGACAATGACTTTGGGCCTGTTTGGATAGACATATGAGGTTATTTACAGACTTCAAGACATGTGAGACTGTTTGAGAGAGCTCATGGAAACACCAAACGACATGCCCATAAGTTGTTTTCAGCTTTTTTGCCATAAAACTCTTCAAGATAGCTTATGAAAACAGCTTATAGCTTATATGAAAACAGTTTGACTTTACTTTGCCTTTTGTTATAAAAATAACTTATACAAAAGCCCTATACAATAGGTGTCTATGCTATAAGCGCTTAATTAAGTTGTTTATCCAGATGAGGCCTTTATATATAAACAGTATTTTTGTATGTCTTAAACTTATGACAGAATGTTTATAAGGCCTAGCTCAACTAGCAATGTCGATATTGTTATACTGGACACTTTCACCCGTGTTCAAAACCAGGACTTCACAGTTATGTGTGTGAGTTTCAGGTTCATCTATATACCAAAAAAAGATAAACTTATGACGCAATCTTAAACACTTATGCATAAACACTTATGCTACATGGTGTGACTTGGTTTTTTACCAATAGCCTTTAATTTGTAGCTTATACATAAACACTTATACGATAGGCGCTTATGCTTAAACATAAGACACAATGAAAAGAACTTACTCAGGAAACATGATACCGGCATCAATGAGGATATAACGGTCATGATTCCCAACAAGCATACAGTTCATTCCAATTTCACCCAAACCACCAATAGGAAGAACACGTAAAGGCGGTCCATCATTTCCTTCATAAAATTGCTCCATCCTACGTTGAACAGAATCTTCCATACTTTTTCTTGGACCTTCAATTCTTCTCCTTCTTTGGTGTGGTACTCTAGAAGTAGATCCACCATTTCCTACTCATGCATAAAAAATAACTTCCTCTTACATATTTCCATTACATAATAACAGTAACAGCATGGTAAACAAAAGCTATACAGTATATATACTATTTGCATGAAATACAGTAAATGTGTTTGTTATCGCTACCTGAGGCTGAAACGGAGAGTCTGGTTGGTTTAGAGCGGAGGGAGTGAGGAAGTGGAGGGAGGGAGGTGAGAGTAGCCATTTTTGTAAGAAAAGAGAAAACCCTAACTATGCTAAGCTATGGAAAGTTGATAGCGGGAAATGAAGATTTTGTTCATTCAGTGGATTGGTTTTTGGTTGAGCTTCATAAATATCTTTCTGTCTTATCGATTTCTTTCTGCATTACGACATTTAATTCGAACGTGTCTACCACACGTGTGGATGTTGCTCCTAAACCCTTCTTACTTCTTTCATTTCATTTACTTTCTTTCTACACAGTTGAATGAGATCGAGGTGCTTTACTGCATTTCATTGTTAAAAAATAAACTACAAAATGACAATTTCAGTTATAACTACAAAATCACGTGAAATTTGTTCTCTCTAAATCATACAACAACTTTTTTTGTCATAAATATAAGATGTGTAAAATATCAACACAGCGTTTTGTCCATCAAAATATTATATAAAATAAAAAAATTGTACATGTTATGTTGTAAAAAAAAAAAACGTTATGTATTATTTCTTTAAAATATGGATTTTCAGATATACGTAAACTTAGATTACGTACATGTACAAAGACAATTTGTTATTATCATTTTAATCAAAATTAGATGTAACGGGAAATTTCTTGGTGTAACTATAAATTGTTTTAAGGATTTTAATGTCCTCTTTTCATAGAAATTTTATGTCCAGTTACAATGTCCTTGTAAAGAAGATAAAAAATAAGACTGAAGTATCATTATTTTTCTCTTTCAAGTTTTTCTACTATGCCAAAAATCACCAAACATGGATTGGTTTGTGGGTCTGTCTACTATGCCATCAGTGACTAGCTTGCAATTTAGTTCAATTGACACACTTGACATTCTCATATCACTAAGCAAAAGAATGACATCCTTGAGCTCCCAAGCTTCTGCTTCCATTGGAGTGGGTACACTATCATGCCAAGTTTGTCCTTGCTTTAATAAAATGACCTCTAGAGTCGCGAATGCACATACGGACACCAAAACAATGATTTTCTTGAAACAAAGCAGCATCAACATTACACTTTACCTCTCCGTCTCTAGGCGGAAGCCATAAATCATTGATGTTGTTGTGTGCGGTCTCCTCCTTTCAACGTCCCTCCATTGTGCAATATAGTCCCTTGCTAGCTGAAAACGTGAACCTTTCTTTCCACATCCTCCCAAACTTTTTCATTTCTTCTCTTCCCAATAGACCACAACATCATGATGAAACCAATGACCTTTTTGCAGCTGCAAGCTTGCTATGAAGTCGAAAAATAAAGATGCAAAACCGGTGCCATTACTCATCAAAGTACAAATACTCTCTCATAACCTAGTTGTCTCCTATACTTCCTTTGTCTTGCTACACTCCATAAAAAGTTTCCATTCATACATTGAAGTATTGAACTCCTCTTCTTTGAATCCTATATCTTGTTGGAAAGCATTCCCTAACAATTCTCAACAAAAGAATTCACTCTTTGTGGAATCTTCAAGTCCCATAACCTATTCCAATAACCCAGTATGCGAATTTCTTCTTTATCAATTAGTGTTTACGTCGCATAATGGTATGTCGACTTCATTGTATAGACTCCTTTGTTATTATATTTCCACACCCTTTTATCCTCTCCACTTCGATACACCACTGACATGTTTCCAATTTCTCATATCTTGACCGTTCAATATGTTATTGGTCAAATCTCACCTCCATATATGTATTTGTGTTTTGTTCTATTAGATCTGATACTTTCATATTCTCATCTTCTCACACCCTTGAACCAAAGAACTTTTAAGATGAGTTCCCCACTTGCTTTAGTCGTGGTTCAGTTCAGATATTTATGATCCGTCCATCACCTATGCACCACCTCGTTCCTCCCCTAATTATAGCATGTGAAGCATGGATGCTACACTAAACAAAACCTTGATTATGGCTTAGATGGCCCCCCAAAAAATCACATTTAGGAAAATATAAGTTTCTTGAAGCAATAGTCTCTTGGTTGGTTATAATTATAAGATGCTAACGTTGCTTCCTTAGCATAGTCAAGTTAAAACCCATAAAGATGACGAAAACTTACCACCATATTCCTTCTTCATTTAAATTTGTCTCAACTCCGCCATTTGATTTCCTTCCCTTGTCTTGTGTTGTTAATCAATTTAGTTCATAAAATTTCTAAAAAGACACTAAATACCAATCCTTCTGTAGGATCAATTCATTCATAAACTTAAGTGACAATGCCTTAACAACTAGAAATCAAAATGAGTGTTTACTCGTTACACTATATATTGGTTTGTCTAAGTGGTGATGGGTGAATCTCTATTCTTTATTTTTTTTCCGATTGTTTGAGTGAATACATTTCTCCTTGAGAAAGGTTTTGAATAAGAATCTCGTGTGAATAAACAAAATATTATTCAACAATTAATAAAAGTTTCTCTTTTCTTAAACAATGTCATATTTAATCTTCTTTTTTATTTTTTGTTACAAAAAAGGGCATGACGTAAGGATTAAATATGTCATTGTTTCATCCCTCTTTTGTAACAAAAAAAGAAAAACACTATCGTATTTGATCTCTCAATAAACTATCATAATCCCTCGTTAGTTGTTTTGTGATAATTTTGTAAAAAATTTAAAACACTGCCGTATTTTTTTTTTGGTTAAATAGTTAGCTGATAGAGAAATTCACCTAAAAGGTGAATAAGTGGGGTGTCCGAAGTTTGAACCTCGACCCCTGCATGCATTATTCCTTACCAAACGAGCTAAGCTCATGGGAAAACTCCGCCGTATTTATTTTCATGAAAAAGAACTAATCTGGCAGATAAACCAAAAAAATAAACTTCACTATTTTTGTCTTTTTATAAACTAATTTACTGACGATAATGCATTGGCACTTCCTGATACAACATCAAAGCACTACAAACAACAAACACAACATACATCTGATCAGAAATTTGGCACTGCAAGCATTAAATACAAGGATAGTCCAAGTTTGTTTCTTCTGCAGATTCTCCACACATAACGATCAACATTTTTGGATTGTTTTGGTGTGTAGTGGAAACAATACTGTCTCCATTTCCTGGGTTCTATCCATGTAATTCTCATGTGAGATTGGCGTGTGTTGAAAACCAGGGTAATCCTGTTGGAGAACACTGTTTTGCTTCTGAGACCGGAACAATTGGACCCAGAAAGATGCGCCACAAATCAAGTATTATTGTGACCAGCATTGCAGCACCCAAAGCATCAACAGCCACTCTGGGCAAGTCCCATTTATCGCCAGGCTTCTCATCAATCCTGTGTATTCACATGAATAACCGTCAATAAGATTAGTACAATGCTGACATATTTCTGTGTTTCTCGTGTATGCAACTACTAGAAACACGGAATGAGGCAACTCAAACACTGCTAGTTCAAAACTTACCTTAGAAACATTGGGAAGCTCACAATAAAGTAGATTGCGTAAAACAATGATCCAACTTTGTACATAGATTCTCGATCCACAAATTCATAATAAGGGAACTGCATATATCCAATACATAACAATAACATTATTCTCAAAAACGTGCATTACATATTGAAGGTCAAAGGCAATGATAAATAAATGTTTAGCAACACTAACATATATCGCTTTACCAAACTAACAAATTGTTGGCCAAAAGAGTGACTGAGAAAATTTCTCAAATAGAAGAAATAGAGAAAGTATATCATCCAAGGGATAAAAACAATCCACGCAAAGAAAACACTAACAATTAACCTTGAGCATCTAGAATTAAGTAACTAATATTAAGCACCTAGCAAAATCAAATTTTAAGCACCAACCTTAAGCATAAAGGTATTTTTGTGCTACTCTGACATAGTTTAAATATTGACTCATCAAAAGACAAGATATCATTTTGATACAAGAAAATATATTAAGATAGGAAATTTCTGAAGGAATATCAAAAGATATATCAAAATATCCACTTGAAGGTAGGTTCAATCAAAAGAAAAAAGGGAGAAATGTCTAAGATGATTTAACTAAATACGTCAAAGAACTAGAGGTTTCTTAGCACAAAAGAAGCAAGAGAATTTAGACAGCTGATGTTTTGCCAAAAAACAAAAAAAAGGGGGAAACAAATCAAGACATATGAACACACTAATTGAAAAAAATAAACCAATGTAAAAGCTAAATACTGAGTGAGATCCTCGATCTAGAATAGTCAAATCAATGTGTATGGATTCCAAAAAATGTCTTTACACATGTCTAAACTCAAATGAGTGTAGGGAGGTATATGAAAATTATGGAACCTAAAAAATATTACAATCAACAGTAATATTAATAATTCATTAGTGATGACTAAACAAAGCATATCAAAAGACAATGTTGTTGTTTATGTATGTAGCTAATCATACATAATAAAAGACTTTTATTGATGTTGCTTCTGCAACAAAAGACAAATACAAATGTATAACAAATATGACAGACTGTGTATCATAACAATTCAAATAATTTACGAAGGGAAACCAGGGTAGACTTGAAGATAGGAAAGTTTTCAATTAAAAGAAAATGGTGTGAGATAATAATATAACAAAGTTGCAGAAATGGAGGAACCTAACTGCGAAAATACCAATAAAAATTTATGTATCAAAGCAGATTCCTTGAAATGTACAAATGCATTGACGCTCACATTTTCTGGGCTAGGCTTTGGGACGATACAATGTATACATTTAAAAACAAAATGTTAGATAAACTTCAATAACAAACAACAAGGCATATTTAAATGCTTTGATACCTCAAAACTATAGATTGCAATCCATGGGTCATTCAGGAAAAAAAGATTTCAATCCATGAATATATCCAAAAATGCATGACCAAACAAAGATCATAATAAAAAAACCAGCAGAAGGGTTTGTTACCACATACATTTGAAATAGCTAATGTCTCCAGGTATGCTATAAAATAAGCAAGGGCGAGAATCCATGCAGCTTCAGCAGCCCACCGAATTTTTTCTGGTGTATCAGCTAGAAAATGCCGTAATCGGCGCAGTGTCATGTTTGATGCAACATGATAAAAGAGGAAGCAAACATGAGTGAGCAGGAATGTTGTGTGTGGTACCTGCCACCAACAAATAGAGCAAATCAATGAAGAGTATGCGGCCTCACTAAGAGGTAACTAATAGGTCCTCGGCTTACATTGTTCATTTTCCATGATGGAAAGGTATAAGATGCACCCAGAACTGTGAAAAAGTAATGAGTCCAGAAATAATTCCCAACATAACTGAAGATTATTATCCATACACTGGCCTGTCAGCAGCATATACATGTACATGTTAGGTTGTGAGGAGACCAACAGAATTAAATAAATATGTATATGTCGACTAGCGCAATAAATCCATAATTAGGAGTCTAAAGTAGTAAGTAGTTAAGTGCCATTCCTTTATCATAATATAAAAAAAATATAGCAATAACAACACAGCTAAGCATTAAAATCCATTTTAGGATATAGAACTAAATCTGAATGTAGATGAAAGGAAACTGCACAGTGCAAAGCCCTCGATCAAGACATGATAAACTACATCAATTACAATCCAAGTCGTATCCCCTTTTCTAGTTGGAGGGGTTAGCTTGAGCTTCCCTTCTGTTTTGGACCTTGACTTGAGGAGTAAGACACCAGAAGGTAAGTCCTACAGGCTTCCTGACAGCGAAGAATCATTTTGCTTTCCATCAAGAATGCCTCAAATGGATACACTCATGCAAATCATATGGTCGTGCCTTTTCTTTTGTTTATTTTCTTTCATTAACATGATTGAAAAGGGAGTTTACTTTTCACTTTATTATTAGGGATTGAACTAGTTTTTATTAACTTATTCTTATTAAGAACCAAATACAAGATGAATGACAACAATATAATGTAAAGTGTGTACACCACTTGTCACAGTTTCAAATACTTTAATGGCCAGTCTTGGTAATAAGGAAAATAGAATTTGAGGGGATTAAATCTTACAAGCAAGCCCCTTGGCGACTTGTCTGAGACTAGGAGAGGTAACAACTGAGCTGGGCACAGTCAGTAAGGGTTAGTTGTATTACGCCTAAGAAAATTATTTTTTGAAAAATAGACCATTAAATATTTAATACTCATAATAACAAGTAAAGTCAAAGACATAGCAAATACACGAAATAACACTCCAATGTCATTGAATCATAAATGAAGGTGCCCACTACAATGCAATACAACAACGTGAATATTTGGAAAATGACAGCCCATAAAAACACTTACCTTGACCCAATAACGGTCCTGCCAAGATATGCCTCTATCAGCCTGCAAAATTTGATATATCATTAAAAACGAATTGACACCATTCTCATCCCACACTGACAAGATCAGCAGGAAAAGAAGAAGATAAACTATTTTTTGGTAAAATAAAAAACTGCAATAACTCATCGGTCCATGTTAATAAGTAAGTATGAATATCAGCATAAAAAGTGGTCCAGCCCAGAAGAATCAACATTCAAGTACCGGATGTCGAGGCTTCATAATTATTACCAAAAATTGCTATAGCATAGATGTAATAGGATATAAAGTCACACAAACTTAATGCAAAAAAAGGCCATTGGGGTTGGTTTATTTGAGTTTATCTAGTAGCATAAGCACCCGTGGAAACAACTTACATATAACATGTCCATAACCTTTTTTCTGCTTATTTTCATAAGTTCCCCATAACAGCTTATGATAACAGGTTTATAGCTTATATGAAACATTCTGACTATGTTATCTTTTGTTATAGAAATAACTTATAAATAAGTATTCAGGGTCTATTTGGATCAACTTATTTGAGTTTATCTACTGACATAAGTTTTGTGAGACTGTTTGAGAGAACTTACGAAAACAACATATGACATTCTTGTAAACTGTTTTCACAAGTTCTCCAAAATAGCTTATAAAAACACAAGTTATACATAAGCGATTATCGCTATAAGCTACAAATAAGCTATGTTTTTTGTTTTTTTACCTTACCAACGAGCAGCATGGGAATGAGAAAAGCAGGAACAGCTGAGACTAACCCAAGAAGTAAATACTCCAATTCAGTAAATTTCTGTCAATTAAAAAAGTAACACAGTGTTATATTGAGGTAAAAAAAAAATAGTTTGTAATTAAAGGTAAAGGAGAAAAACCTCGTAAAGCTTGTAAGGAACGACAATGCCAAGAGAAAGAGAAAGCCAGAAAGGAGTGTAGAGAAGGAAGAAGAGTTCGCCCCATCTTTTACTGGGATTTGGTGCGAACCACAAGCTAGGAGTTGGTGAAGATGAAACTGAAGATGAAATTTCCAATACAGAAACAAAAAATAGAGATTTAGAAAATATTATTGATAGTGATACCATAGTGAGATGAGATGAGATAAATTGAGATTAGAGAGAAATGAAATTGTAGTTACCGCCCATTTCGGAGAACCGATCGATCTGATGATGAGATGAGATGGCTCCTGAATTTAATGTCATGAAATCATTATCTATTTCTCTTTCTCTTTCATTTGACTCTTCATCGTATCCTTCATCACTCACTTCACTCACTCGTGTCGTATTCGTACCATCACCCTGACACCCTAACTCTCAGTGAAAATGAAACAAATGCACTCAAATGAAAAAACTCACTCAGTAAAATTACGAACGTTAAATTGTACCGGTGGTAGTTACGTGAGTGAACAAAAAACAAAATGGATTAACATGCAAATTAACTTCGTATTTGGATTTGCAATATTGACGAAGTGGTTGAAATCTGAATCAAATTAATATTACATTAAAAAAATATTAAAAACCCACTGCATAAAGAGAATAAATCAAAACAAATATAATAACGTGAAGACGATGAAATCACAAAAATAAACGCAAGAATATGTGCAAATCACTTATTTAACTAACTAAGAAAAATGAAAAAATAATTTGAAAAATATCAATTAATATTTTTAGTTATTAATTCTTCTGTCTCAAATTATAACTTATTTTGGGGAAAAAATGTCTCAAATTATAAATAGTTTTATTTTATTAATGAAACATTAATGTTATTTTTTCTATTATAACATTAACTATTTATTTATCTCTTCTTTTAATTCTTTATATATTTTTGAGTAAATTACATTCCCCTCTCTCAAAGATACTTGAATTACACTTTCCTTCTCTCTTATGTTGAAATATACACTCCCCTCCCCTTTTATTCAAAATATATTAGAAAATATTTTACGCCCCTCCCCTAAGAGAAGTTCGAATTACATTCTCCTCCTCTCTTATGTTAAAATCTACACTT
>Ga0099826_10001749_pt1 | contig 13414 bp, 10 predicted proteins | sample Mtrugardesep15_FD_76830 | JGI IMG/M metagenome (GOLD analysis project Ga0099826, IMG submission 76830) | Root nodule microbial communities of legume samples collected from California, USA - M. trunc garden sep15 | ecosystem: Host-associated > Plants > Roots > Nodule | place: USA: California... | reverse complement strand
TAATTATTTTAAAATTGTCTTTGAAACAAATAAAATTGATATAATAAAAAGCACGGTATCGGTTTTCTACCCCTTATCCATTTGGCTTCATCCCCACAGCAACTGAGAAGAGAGTAACTAACCCAAACTGAGATGCTCTGATTCCTTAAACCTAATGGCGCTACTACGTACTCCTATTCCATATCCAACTCAATTATCCTCCACAAAACACCATGTAGTAATAGCAAACTCTTTCGACTTTGAGAAGAAGAAGAAACATTATTCCCTCAATCCTTTCTTTTCTTCTTCTTCTTCTCTTCGTTTTTCCATTACTCATATTATCAGAACCAAACAACACTCTTATTCTACTCTCAGATTCGCCTCTACTTCTGAACAACAACAAACCCAAGTAACCACCCAGGAACAAACCGAAGAGTTCTCTACTACCAGGTTACTTGCTCAGAATGTTCCATGGACAAGTACCGCCGAAGATGTTCGTTCTTTGTTTCAAAAATATGGAAAAGTCATTGATGTCGAGGTTTTTTTTCTTCTACTCTATCTTTTTATGTTCAATTCATTTCAGGCTTCTTCTATTTATCTATCTCACAATGTTTTTTTGTTTTGGGTTTAAGCTTTCAATGTATACTAAGAGCAGAAACAGGGGTTTAGCGTTTGTGGAAATGGCTTCTCCTGAAGAAGCTTCTGCGGCACTCAATAGTCTCCAATCATATGTAAGCTCAATAATAACTTTTACCCTCTTTTCAATTTTTTTTTTCTTTTTCATTTACATGTGAATTTTATAGATAGGGTTTTGTATATCTTAATTTGAAATAAGATAAAATCATAAAACACTTCATAGATTGTCAGTGTTGTCAAATAGCAGTTGCTTAGCTGAATTTGAACAAATAGTTGTTATTCCGCGATACAATCTTTAAGCATCGTTTGGCCTGACTTTTTTACATTCTAAAAGCTACTTTAAAACAAAGTTAAAATTAAGGGCTTTAAAAAAGAAGTTAAAGTTGTTTGGTTACTTTATTATTTTTAGTATAAAATGTGTCAAACAGCGGTCATAGTGGCGCTATAGCACACTGTAGCCTAACGGAATTTGAACAAAGGTTATTTTTGACGATCCGTAATTTACAACATTGTTGATTGTTTTTCATGTAATTTTCTGTGTCAAACTCGGTTAGATGTAGTTATACAGAGATTTGATAGAATTGGTTTAAGGTAGTTAGAAGATAGTTATGATTAGGTGAAAGTTGGTTATGATAGTTAGAAGAATATGATACAATTAGAGTAGGATACACCTTCATATAGTGATCCAAGTAACTAAGATAACTATCTCTAACTAGTAACTATATCTAACAAACTATCACTGAAATTTTCACACCCATTAAGGGATAGGATAACACAGACTGTCAATCATGTAGCATTTTGATTTTTACGTGTCTTCTGTTGTGGAATTTACTTGGCATCTACATGAAGGGAACTTAATTTTGATGTGTTTATTTGTTTATTCTTTGAATGCTGCGTAGGAGTTTGACGGCCGCATAATATATATCAAATATGCTAAGCTTAAAAAGGAGAAAATACCGCCGCCGCCTGTGGAACGGAAGCCAATAACATATAACTTGTTTGTCGCAAACTTTCCTTATGAAGCAAGGTCTAAAGACCTCAAGGAGTTTTTTGATTCAGGAACTGGTAAGGTTTTTTCTGCAGAGGTTATATATCAAGAGAATCCTAGACGGCCATCTGGTTATGGATTTGTCTCCTTCACGTCTAAGAAAGAAGCTAATGAAGCTCTTGCCGAGTTTCAAGGAAAGGTAACTCATTACTTCTTGCACCAATTTTTTAATTTGAATTTGGATTCATGAGTATGTGTAACGTCTCTCTCAAATTTTAACTGCAATTTCTTGGAGTTACGGGAAAAAAATTATTTAGTTGCTAGTGTGACATTGGAAAATTTGATATTTCTGCAGAATTTTATGGGAAGGCCACTAAGAGTGGCGCCTAGTAAGCGGTTTGTTCGACTGGCGGAGGAGAGTGCAGGGTCTGAAGATGCATCTTCTGAGTTGAACGTCAATGAGGCAGAAGCCGACAAAACTGATTGATATTATTGATGTTGTATGCCCTTGCTTCAAACGTTTTGATCGTTTTCTCATTCTAACCAACAATGCAAAGTTTTTTATTGGTTTAAATGATGTGTTTTTACAGGTAGTTTGTTTCTTTGTGAACTTGAGGCTGATCAGATAAAAGAAATTGATAGTTGTAAGCACAAGCATCTCTGTGATTCAAAATTCAATAGTCTTTGTTAATGAATTAATAACATCTCCTTGAAATCAAGATATCTTCAATTGCATAATTTCAAATGATTAGCATGGCACTGTATCCTAAGAAAGCAATAAACATATCAATATTAGTGATGGTTGCATCTTCGTTGATTACTTCATAAAGACATGTGTATGCAGCCAGCAGCCTATCTGATAATTTCTTCTATATGGGGGATTAAGAATAGGAGAAATCCTAGGTGCTGTTCCATATATATTGTTTGTGCTATTCAACAATTATTACATGCCACATAGAATAATCTTTTCAAATAAAATTAAATGGTTCTGTTTATATTATTGAATATATGGCTGGCCTGTTGAATTGTGATATCAGAATATTAAAAACGACACCTAAAGATCCACAATTAAGTTATGTCCTTAAGAATATTGGTTCAATTTGCATCAGAAGATAACAGAACAAAACTGTTCAAAGAGGATGAGAACCAAAAGCTTAAACATATAATATGTATGTGATAAACATTTCTATTAATTGCCTCTCAAAGGCTTGTTTTTTTGTTCATTAGACCCTAGTCACTGAAGTTACATTCTTGCAGACTCAGTTCACTGTGTATGTTATATATCATCAACAAAAGTGAAACACTGCCAATGCATCTAAGTCTCTACTGTAGTGTGATCAGTAACATTAATGTTCTCTTTTTAGGTTTATAGTAGACGAAGTAGCATAGCGGTACGATAATATGATTGGATAAGTATTTTTGCTGTTATTGAGTTGATTGAAATGCATGCTTGCGAGTATGGTATACATTTTATAATGATTACTTTGTAAAATTTGGTTATCTGTTGAGATTTACCTGGCGATTTTGAACATGATTAACTCTAAAAAGAAACACAACAAATGTTTTGTGTTAATAGAAAGAGATGAGATGAAATCATAAAAGTTTCTATTGTTTAATTGATTGGAAGAAGGACTAGATTCCATTCCTTTCTCTTTGCTCCTTTCTTTCTTTTATATTTTGGGAGAATGGGATAAATCAATTTCCCCCTCTATTTCAAAATGTTTTTGTTAAGTTATTCAAACAATGGAAACGGAAAAATAAAATTCAAATGAATTTAGATTAAAGGGATACATTTACATGCAAGGTTCAGTCTCTTTTTATGCCCAACTAAACTATTGAATTAGGTTGGTTGTTTAATTTGCTAAGCAATTGGTGAATATTACAGTCTTAAAGTTAAACCCGTAGTCAGTGATTCAATGGTCGATATATCAAGTTAATTTTATTCAATTTAAAGCAATGTCTAACCTCGTCCCTATTAGCTTGTCAATCAAAGTCACAACCACCTATGTGATCACAAACCAAATCTTTTTCTTTATGCATTCTAAGTAGACCTTACATTATTTTAAGTCTTATAGAGCACGTTAGCTAACACATTACCCCTAACATGACCTTGGATGCCATTAAAAGATATGTAATTCAATCTATAACTAATAAGAGATGAATGACTCTAAGAACCAAAGTTGTGTGATCAATCTAGCTGCTCCAAAAAGGGTATTTTAATGCAAAAGCGTTTATGGAAATCATGACATTTTTTCATAACATTATGGAAATCATGACATTTTCAATAAAATAGTTTATTTCCCCACCACTTTTTCTTGTTAAAAACGTTTTTCGTGACAATTCAAAACTTTTTTAGGTGGCAGTGGGTCTTGACAGCATATCACAATGAAGGAAAATGACACCACATCTTCCTAAAACAATGTCTAGAATGCATGAGTATGTTCTCTATTGGAATGTCTTTATATAGTACGTTTTCAGCAAATATAACTCCAAACTCATTTGAATTTTCAACATGCTCTAATAATTAAGTACGAATATTACTTTACTTGAACTTGCAAATTCAAACAGAAGATGATTAGGTGAAGGGCAAAAACCGCAGTATCCAACTAACACGGTGATGATGAAGCTATTACCTTAATATGATATCCGTTTTTGCCCCTGATTGTTTTATGTTGTTGTTTTACCGGCTTTCATATGACACTTTGTTTGAGAGTTTGGAGGAGAAGGGAGAACTTTGGGGTGAAAAATATAGAAGAAAATTGAAATTTTTTTCATTTTTTTGAAAGACTATTTTTTTATAGAATGATAAACTAATTCTTTTGATTAATATATTTTTAATTTTAAAAATATTAAAACAACATAGATTGAATTTGAAGAATTCATATTCAAAACTATTATCCAATACAATTTTTTAGTTCTTTCAAACAATGAAGATTTTATATTATAAAGATAATTTTCTTTTTTTGAGTAAATATTATAAAGATAAATGAACCCCTCAAAACTCTCCCTTTATAATGTACTATATTTCTTCTACTTGTTTCTTCCATTTTTCCATAGCCATCCCCTCCCTTTTTCTCTAAAATCGCTAACAACTCTGGGAGTTAACTATATTAGTGATGATCATAATACTACCATGTTGATTGTACATTCTAGTATTGGGTTTTATCCAATGGCTAATTTCAAGGGGTCCTTGCTCCAATGATATATACTTAACTAAAGCACATGATAGTAGTTTCTCAAATGCCCTGCTTTTTGTGATCTCAAATATAAGGACTAAGTCATGATTTCCTCGTCTAGAGGCCTCCCTAAAGAACGAGAACCCATGCAATAGTCATCGTGTTAGGTAGTAGTTAGGACTTAGGATCAAGATTTTAGATGTCACATTCTTCCCCAACTCATGCATTGTAACCACATTCTTCTTTTTTTGTTTTGTTTCTATGGAGTCCAAAGAGAAAAAAATATATATAATATTTTGCATGAGATTAACTTTTTTTTGGGGTAGTATATTAACCTTCTTTTCTAATGATAATTTGGTAGGGAAAATGATACATTTTGTTTGTATCGAGCTCCACTAAGTTGTGCGAGTACAAATATATTTTAGAGTTAATTTATATGTGATTTCGGTGTACTTTATTGTTAGAAATGCATCTAATCACATTTCATCACATAGATGCTTAGAAAGATTCACCATATAGAAATTTGTAGAGGTATTTTTTATTTTTGAGGGAAAAAAAAAGTTGTCGAGGTATTTTAAAATGTAACATAATTTTATATTCAAATATTCATTAATCATGCACTTGTAACTAACAAGGTGAGGGATAATATTTAAAATGGAAAGCATGAATTATTTCATATGATCATTGCTAATTTAATTTCTAAGTGTTTCAAATCACCTGTAAAGCAAAAGTTATTTTTGACCAAAAAATAAACTTACACGCTCAATAAACTGTGTGGTATACGGGTATTGATTTAGGATGATAACTGAGAACTACGCAATGATGTCACTTGTTGATGATAGAAACTTTATAACTAATAATTATTCGTTTTAAACATGCAAATATATAGCGCGTTAGGAGTAGTTACGTTGCTGTGTGTACCAGAGTGAGTAAGTTCTAAGCAAGAATCCATATTCAAACCATAATCATGCTTACGTAATTTGGCACTACATTATGGGACCCTCGTCCAATGGAAGAGTTCCTTCGAGACATCAACACATACACTTTCCTACGAATATAGGTGCGATAACAATGAAGGGCGAATCAGCAAAATGACAACAGATTGCAAATTAGGTCTTGTAATTAACAACAAAAAAAGATTTGAATAATAGGCAAGCAAAGGACATAGGGCCTAGCTAGGGGTACCCTTCACTTTTCTTCATTAGCAATCCATCGTAACATACCATCTTGGACTATTATAGGTGAATTCCTATTGGAAGTTTTGTCAATAACATAATAGTTGCAAACCAATAATTCCTCTCAACCACAATTTACATATCTCATAAATGAAAGTCGAAAAGAACACAAAAAACCATCTTTTTATGGCCATGTGTTGGAATACTAAATTGAAATTGAGAGTTGGAAGATTAAACACCAAGTTTTTTGTTGGATAGAATTAATGTTGTGTGAATTGAATAAAATAGTGAAAGTTTTCCATTGGGTATATACATTTATAAACAAAGTGATCATTCACGAAAATACATGTCACATGTACGACATTGTCAATCGGGTTTGGGCTTAGGCTAAATGATTAAAAAAAACTAATTAATGTTATGTATTTGAAAAATTCAATTTTTTTTCAAACAAAGTTTTTTTAAAAAAACACAAAATAAATAAATAAATATTGTTACCTATAATAATTGATCTACAAAGAGTAGAAATTTTATGAATATGATTGTAACAATGTCAAAAGAGTAAAGTGTAAATTAGAAGAAAAATTCTAATGAAAAAAAATAAAAACTTCATTCAATAGAAGAAAGAGTAAAAGACTCAATGATCAATGTGAAGTTGATTTTTTTTTGTTTTTTTTATTTTCCTTTATAATTATTGAAGAAATTGTTTTTTTTTTAGAGATATTGAAGAAATTGCTCGTTGTGGTAGTGAGATAGACTGCAGACAAAAAAGAGTTTGTTGGAGAGAGGGGGAATAACAATAGTTTGTTATAGGACAAAGATAGAGAATCATATTTATTGAAAAGAGATTTTTTTTAAAAATAATTTATTGAAAAGAGAATGTGTTTAAAAGAAATAAGAATTTTTTTTTATTAAAAGGATGGTATAATAGGAAAAATCAAACAAAAAATCCTCTTCTTTAACGACGATTAAAAAGAAACATATGGAGTATATATTTCTATTACTCTAAGATGTTACTCTAATTAATTACTCCCTCCATTTTTTTTTAAAATGTACTCCCTCCATTTTTTTATTATGTTTTAGAATTTCAACTATATTCTTAAATATTTGATATCATATGTGAATTTACCTTTGTTGGAAAACACACCATAAGACTTTTTTTTTTGACAAAAACAAAATGATATTCATTCATTCAAATCGAGAGATTACATAATTTAACACCGCTAAAAACGTAAAAGATAAATCTGCGAACAAACTCACAACATCCAAGTTAATAGCATATAACGGCATAATGCCTACAAAAATATATGATAAAATTAAAGTCACCGGAATATCTATGGCCTCTGGATCTGCAACGTTGACGCCCAAATCTTTGATTGAATAATCGATCTTTCAATATGAATCAAATGAACACCGCAGAAAGACGGGAAATCAAACAACGACGCACAAGACGACGAACAACAAACCACCACACTTAGGTGATGAAATCACAAAGAAAAAACCTAGATCTATGTGAAAAATCACTTATTTAGATTGAAATGGAGAGAAAAAGATGTAGAGGGGTGATTTCAGGTCAAGAATTGACCCAAAACCACCCCCTTAATGAAAAATCTCGAAGAAAAAACCTAGAGAGAGAAAACTAGGTCTCGGTTGTTGGAGAGGAAGGAAAAGGATGCCACACACCATAAGACTATTAAAGGAGTTATGACATTTAACTTATGATATGTGAATTTAATCATAAATAAGAACATTTTAGTCCAAAACATACAAATATTTCTATACTTTAATTACTCCTTAAGACTTACAAAAAGTTAAAAAAATCAAAAGATAAAAAATAGAGTGAGTAACATTAATTTAAGGAAGTAAACTTTTTGGAGTTGTTTTTCTTCTATTATATTATCATTTTAATCCACCAATAAACCCCTTATTTAAAACACGTTCTCTTTTCAATAAATTTGATTTTCATTGTACCAAAAAAAATTGATTTTCATATCTTTCTATATAATAATAGTAATGTTACAATCTTATTTATAGAATTTCTACCCTACATGATACATTTTATATGTAACAAAAGTTTGTTTGAAAAATCTTTATTTTTAGAGAAAAAAACTTTAATTTTTCATATCTTTTCTTCGGTGAGTAACCGAAAAATATCTTTTCTTCGGTGGCAAACTTTAATTCACTCCCTCATAACAAACAAAAGTTTATTTAAAGAAAATAAAAAACAAACTATGGCATATGCTTGCAATTATATAAAGGAACCCATTGTCCCGACAACATCATCGTAGCCTCCTTCCTCTAAAAAAAAAATCTTATAGTCTCTCGATATAGTGACTTGTTTTCTTTCATTCCCCTCACAATCTCTTAAAATGGCATTCTCTAATGCTTTGGTTTTAGGTTTCTTTTTAGTGATCAATGTGGCACTGCCAACTCTTGCAACTGTACACACCGTTGGAGATAAATCAGGTTGGACAATTGGTTCTGATTATAGCACATGGGCTAGTGACAAAACCTTTAGCGTTGGTGACAGTCTCGGTAAGTCTATAAATCTTTCTTTCTTAAACACAACTCAACAACAAGAAGAAAGCTCAAAAATAATTAATTGACGATTTTATCAATTTAATTGTTTGTTTAGTTTTAAATTGTAACCACAATTCACAAAACTAATGTATGTAAGTTTCCCATAACAGTGTTCAACTATGGAGCTGGAGGGCACACAGTGGATGAAGTTAAAGAAAGTGACTATAAATCATGCACAACCGGAAATTCAATTAGCACAGACAGTAGTGGTGCCACAACTATTCCCCTCAAAAAAGCAGGAACACATTACTTTATATGTGGTGTTCCTGGACATTGCACAGGTGGCATGAAACTTTCCGTTAAAGTTAAGGCTTCTACTGCTCCTTCTGCAACACCATCACCATCAGGGAAAGGTTCACCTTCCGATGGCACCCCTGCCGCAACAACCACCACACCCTCGACTACCACCACTACTCCTAGCACATCTTCTGCTACTATTATCTCACCAATTGTTGCTTTCTTTTTTGCTGTTTCATGGATCTTGGTCAATCATATATTGGTGTGAGATAATTTTTGAGACATAGCCAGGATAGAGGCAGTGCTTGGTTTCTTGTCCTTTTCCATATTATTATTAAGTTGAATTCTTGTTTGATCTTTTCAAACTTATGGAGGCAGTGCTGGGAAATCTTGCATTGATTTTCTGCTTTTATATTTGTGCTTAATATATTGAATGATTTATGGTCACTGAGATTTTTTTTTACTTCTCTGTTCAATCTATGTAGGATCTTCTTATTTTGAGATTAGGGTAAAATCTTAATATTTAACCCAATAGATCTGGCAAGTTGTGAATGAATTAAAGAATTTACAGTGGCAAAATAACTAAATACATATATAATGAAAATTTAAAATACCTGAATTCACACTTTGTAAACTCTTCTTGCTTACAATGCTTTAATTTATAAATAGATTTCCATAAAATAAATTTACAAAGATCGTACTGCTGATGAAATTATACAAATAATGAAAAATTATTTATAATTTTCTTTTAGTATAAAAACCTTGTCACACATAGTTTGATCTACAAGTTACGGGAACTGAAGAGTTATAACCAGGTTTTTAGTTACTAGTCTAGTACTACTATAGGTCTTGGATTAAAACTCATTTATTCTCAATTCTCAAATTTTTTGACTACTTTAGCATAAAGGAAATATTGTGACTGGAATTTGACCAACACTAAGCATAGAGCCACGTCTTTAAAAAAAAAATTGAGCCACGGCATTTTTACGCTCATCATTCTTTATTGTTAGAACTTAAGTTTATGAAGATAGTTGAATCCAAATGATTAATCCACTAAATGAAAGAGTTTTATGGTTTAAGTATCACATCAAACATTTCTTTTTAGGGTTAAATATGTTTTTAGTCCCTATAAATATATCAACTCTTCGTTTTAGTCTCTTTAAAATTTTCCGTCAACTTTTAGTCCCTATAAAATTTTCAATCACTAATTTTGGTCCCTATTTTTATGTTAACTTTAGTATTTTATAATGAAAATTTGCAGAAATGTTTAGAATATTGTAAAATTATTTACCAAAAAAATTATAATTTTTCAACAAAACATAAATTAAATGTAAATTTTTAACCGTAAAAAATATAAAAATTCATATTAAATTTATGTTTTGTTAAAAATCTATTTTTTTGGATGAGATTCTTATAATATTATGAATTTTCTGTAAAATTTTATTCAAAAATATGAATTCTACATATGAGTTTACTTTAAAAGAGGGACCAAAAATGAAGAATGAAAATTTTATAGGGACTAAAAGTTGAAGGAAAATTTTAGAGGGAGTAAAACAAAAAGTTTGTATATTTATAAGGACCAAAAACATATTTAACCTTTTTTTTTTATCAATTCGATGCTGGACACGTTACAATGTTACCATGGGCTTAAAGTTCTTTGGCCATAATTTTTACAATATTTAATGTGTAGCTTGGATCCATCGTGATTTTTATAATACTAGTACTATATTGTTAATCAATTCATTTTTATATTATTCACTAACTTATTTACCATCGGTATGTTTTGTCAAAAGTCTTAGCTGAAAGTTTAACAGAGGATTCAAGGGCATTTGCACTCACCTATGTATAAATGAAATAACATTTACATTTCTATTTTGTAAAAGGCGCTTCCATTTTTATTTTATTTTTCTGAAGGAGTTTAGTGGTTATAACATCTTTTTTAAGGTGAATAAGTGGGGTGTTTGAGGTTCAAACTCCAGCCCCAATATATGACAATACATGTTTATATCAACTGAGATATGCACACGGGGAGAAGATGCTTCCATTTTATCAATTATATTCACAATTACTAAACTGAGAGATGAATGCGTCGTTAAATGAGTATTATGGTGTTATTTAAATAGAACTAAGGAGAGGTAGATAAGATAAGTGTAATTTCACGTCGTTTGGCTTTTTGAAATCCTATTATTGTAAAAAAAAAAAAACAATTCGTTTGTCCTCTTGAAACAGCCGTAGTTTACTTATAGGAGGCTGATTTGTTCTCATAAAAGTTGCTTTGTCTGCTTTGCCACTATACCCTCTTTCTTAAAATCCTTCGGGTTCCATTTCTAAAATTAAGTCTCTTTTTAAATCTTTTTTATGGGGTGGTGGTGAGGATGGCCGCAAAATTCATTTGGTTAAGTGAGATACAATTTGTTTTCCAAAAGAAAAGGAGGAATTGGTGATTCCAAATCTTAATGTATTTAACCTTGTTTTGTTAGATAAGTGGCGTGAGAGGATGAAAGATGAGAGGGAGTAGTTGCAGTTTAAATTCTAGAAAATAAATATGGAGTGGAAAATGATTGTATATGCGGTTGAGGCAACAAAGATAATGTGGTGGCGAGTTGTGTAAATTGGGAGCCTTTAAGGAGAAGTTTAGTAGACTTTTCAGTTTATAGCAACTAATCAACATGAAAAACTATATGGAATGTTGAATCTGAGTGTGGGGATGGAATTGGTCTTGGAATTAGAATTTAGGAGAAGGCTATTTATCACATGATTAGTTCGGATAACAACTTCGATAATTTCCAAATAGACGATGTGTTTTGGAATAATTTGGTACCTCTAAAGGTATCTTTACTTGCATAGTCATTATTTTAAGATAGATTACCGGCAAAAGACAACTTAGTCTAAAGAGATTTCTCTCGTATAGACAATCACATATGCGTGTCTTGTTGTCGGTTTGACAAAACTATACATTTATTTTTGTATTGTCCGATGTTTGGTGAAGTTTGGATGGAAGCACAATGGGGTGGTTTGGGTTTCAATTGTGCAATGCATAATAATAGCTGGACTCTGTGTTATTTAGATTATGGGTTTGACTTCTCTTGGTAAACAAGCGAAGGAGGGCATTCATGCTATATGGTTGACAAAATATTTGTTCTATTTGAAAACTCAGAAATAATCTTGGTTTTCATCAGACGGAGAACATTTCAAACCCTACTATTGACATGGTAAATTTTGTATCGTGGACATGATCAAAACTAAGGTGTACTTTTTGCGTTCGATTTTCATCACTGAAATATTCACCCTCGTTTAGAAAATAATTTGTGTTCCTTTGGTGAGAGGAGTAAATATAGAAGCCCAAATTAAATAAATTTCCCTTGTTGGCACGTAATAAGCAGTTCTCTTGGAAATTGGTGTAAAATTGAGAGGCAACATGGTACATAAAAAAAAATAAAAAAATAACTGTTACGGTGTTAATCAACGCTAATTGAAAACTCATAATATGAAGCGTATTTTTCTTTCTTGAAGAAGACGTTACTTATTATGCATCCAATTCAATCTTGTCTTGAAAGGAATTATAGAGTTGCGTTGAATAGGAATTGCATTACGTTCATCAAACGTTAAACCAAATTTACTATGCTTAAATGTGCCTATCGAGTGTACATGAACACGACCAAAAAATGAAACTAATCACTAGCAAACAAACGGTCGATTTTTTGTTATCTATAACTAGCATTCAGAATGGCACTCGTCCACTCTTTTATTACGTTAATATGTGCAAAATATGAATATCTTTTTCGAGATTAGTTAAATTTTGATTAAAATTATAAGTATAGATGTTTGTGATTTCAAATTGTAACACCATGTTAATCTTTTTAAATTACATTAAATATAATATAAAATTTTATCTTTTTCAATGACATTAACAATATAGCATTATTAGAAATAAAAAAAATTATTGAGGAAATGATGTATAAATTTTAATATAAGAGGGAAGAGAAATGTAATTCATGCTTCTCTTAGGGGAGGGGACTGAAATATTTTCTAATATGTTTTGAATAAGAGGGGAGGGAAATGTATATTTTAACATAAGTGAAAAGATGAGTGTAATTCAAACATTTTTAAGGGGATTGAATTGTTAATTTTTTAAGGAAACGAAATAGTTATTAAATATTATAAAGTGGTAGATTATAATAGTTGTTATTATTTTAAAAAAAATAGTTGTTATTAAATATTATAAAATGATAGATGATAAATATGTTAAAATAATACAATAATAAATATCTCACTGATGAAAAAGATGACGTTAAATTTTCATATCTTTCTTCTTTATCCAATTACAAACAAAAGTTTGTGACTAAATTACTCTGTCTTCTTGTACCAAAAAAAAAATAAAAATTACTCTGTCTTCAACTTGATATCATTCAAAGTTGATCTTCAACTTCTCTACAATTCCTTCAATCAAAATTTAAGTTTCAACTTTACTAAAAAATAAAATAAAAAATGGTAATTTTTTTAACAATGCTACAATCTTCTTCTTCTTTTTTTATTTTTAATTTTTATAATAATGTTAAAATCTTATTTGTAGACTTTTTTTTTTTTTGTCAAGTATTTTTAGACTTTTTACCCTATATAATTCATTTTATATGAACCAAAAGTTT
>Ga0099826_10001748_pt1 | contig 13416 bp, 4 predicted proteins | sample Mtrugardesep15_FD_76830 | JGI IMG/M metagenome (GOLD analysis project Ga0099826, IMG submission 76830) | Root nodule microbial communities of legume samples collected from California, USA - M. trunc garden sep15 | ecosystem: Host-associated > Plants > Roots > Nodule | place: USA: California... | reverse complement strand
TAGTTCTTCAAAAAAATATAATCAGCTATGGTTAGTTGATAGGTTAACCAAACTACTAACTCTAATTAACCTATCAATTAACTATAGTTGATTAGTGTAATAATAAGTTTAAATAAATAGGGCTCTTTAGCAATAATTTATATATATATGTTTAAGTGATAAAAAAAAAATTGAAGGAAAGTGATAAATTAATTATAATAGTCGTTTGACACTTTAACTAATTAACCGAAAACCTTAAAAATGAGTACACTAAATTTTACACTAAACTATATTTGTGCTTACCGAACTAACTTTAGAAATTTGAATGCAACTTTTTTAGTCACAATTAAATTTCTATACGATATTGGAAATTTGTCATGTCGTTAGTGCTCATCAATTAATTATGTCATGTCGTTGTTTTCAATTTATTCTCTTTCTTTCTTCAAAGCTCACGCATGTATAATTTATTTCCTTAAATCTCTTTTATGGGATGGGTGATGGTAAAATTCATCTGATCTCATTGAAACAAAGTTTGCTCAGCTAAAGAGAAGGGTGGTTTGGGGTACAAAGGCTTAGTGAGTTTAATTTGGTGATATTAGATTAGTGGTGTTGCCGGTTGTATGATGATCACGAAGGGTTGTGGTTTAAATTATTGGCTGCAAAATATGGTGTTGTACATGGTAGCATTCAAAGAGGAGAGAGGCGGGCGATAAAGTGGTGGAAGGATTTATTTGATATTAAGGAGGGGGTTGAGGAAGGTGAGGCGGGTTGGTTTAAGGAAATGGTGGGTTGAATTGTTGGTAATTGCTAGATTACATCATTTTGGTGTGATGCTTGGTTGGATGACAGGTGAGTGCAGCCGCAGGTTAGATTTTGACGTCTTTTTTATTTATGTGTTGATAAAGATGTTACAGTAGCACAAATAAGGAGGCTTGGGTGGGGAACCGATGGACCAGGATGGTGGTGGGGACTCTTTGTTTGGGAGGGGAGCATTTGGGTGAATGTATTTCTTCGTTAGATAACATTTTTTCAAGACAACATTGTAGATAGATGTGTTTGGCTACCGAGCTCTACTTGTGGGTACACGTTTAAAGAACCGTATCATTTAATCTCTCGTACCCAGCACCCCACAAAAAGTTTTCATTCAGACATCATTTGGAACAAATAAGTGCCTCTAAAGGTGTCGCTATTTGCATGCATGAAGAGTTTTTAACAAAAGGATTCCAACAAAAGATAATTTATTTCGTCATGGGACGACGCTCCAAGGGACATCGAATTGTGTTAAAAAAAAAGTAGATATCTAAAATTTTATTTTATTTTTGAAAAGTTGTCTAGAATATTCTTTTTTTAAGGTATCTAGAATATTCTTAGAATGTCGTAAATGATTCTAGAGGATTAGGGTTACCTAACCGACAATTCTAAAAATTAATACAAAGGATTGTGCGTTAAATTTTAGTAAACATCTATGTAGTAGTTAACCTAATACAACAGTCTAATAGAGCCTTCCCTCTAACTTCCAAGTTACTCCACATCCCTTTTAATCTTTTAAAACCTGCTTATAAAAAAAAATAAACAATGTCGGATGAGATCTACTTATCTTAACGAGTCTTTTTACTAATACCATAAAACATACACGGTTAATTGTACGATTTTGTGTAGGTGTCGGCTTTTTATCGCGTTCAACTTTCTCCAAAGTTTTCTTCGGCATTATCCATAGCGGCAAGCGGTTACATCATGACCGATAATTTGACAGTGGGAACAAAAGTCATGCATCCATTCATATTCAAATGCTAGCTTAAATGCAAACCCTCTCTTTCAACCATAATTTCATCAAATATGTGGCGAAAAAAATCGACATCAACTAACACCCTTGTATAGTGATCGAAGATTTTATTTTGAGTAGTTGTGTCAATAATTAAAGGAGTGCCAATTGCTCCAGCAATTTCGCGACGAATTCGATCACTTCAGTACTCTTGATGCAATTCCAACAATCGAATCCATACTTGTAGTTTGCCTTTAAGAGTGTGTGTTAAAGTCCTTTATTCATTTTGAGAGCCGGACCAAACCTGGTTCCATGTTGACCGTGTCTTGTAACCAAACTGTCCTTAGATCATCCACTGATCCAAATGTAAATTCGAAGAAACCCCTACCAAGTGAGATGAGACACCAAGGATCTCTGTTCTCCAAAAAAATTTATAATTTCACGGAGACTTTCTATGTTGTATATTGTTTGTCTCCTTTGTTAAGCACCAATCTTCCATAAAGTTTCCGTTGACAATCCTTCAAATTATTTTCATACTCATGTTGAGTTATCTTGATACAAAGCGAATCACCTTTAACCTCCAGTAAAGGAAGTGGCTCATTTTACCCAAAATCAGAATTCAAGACAACATGGACAAAAGATTTTGTGGCTACACGTAATTCAGCCATGGTACTCACTGATTACACCTTTAATGAACCATAACCGAAATTCAGGGGTAAGCAAAAGAATGAAATAAATATGTATGACTTATTAATACAATATGTACACACTTCAGTAGTTGAATTTTCCATTATGGGATTGAATGCGGCGTTCAAGCTAGTGGACAAGAGAAATGCTAGCAACACACCTTCTAACACACACTTTTTAACACACTCTATTTGATTGGTTAAAATTTATATAGGTCCCACCAAATTTATATGGGACCCACATAGTTTGGTGGGACTCATGTGAATTTTAACCAATCAAAGAGAGTGTGTTGGAAAGTGTGTATTATAAGATGTGTTGCTAGCCTTACTCAGTGGACAAACCCTAGCACAGGCTTTCCGTTGAATTTTCAAGATCAGAAGTTGTTTGTTTTTACAGTCACACTACTTATGTTTTGGCACCTTCCAAATAATTGGAGAATAAATCTATTTTCTTTGGCAGATCTGTTGTGTTATTTCGTCATATAAATTGGACATCAAATTTTAACAAATTAGATGGTTAATATAATTTAAACGTAATTAATCGTGATCTATAAATGCTTAATAAACAATTGTTACGACACTTTTATCTTCTACCGAGCACAATTAACCGCCACTTTTTTTTTGTCAAGTAGAATATGGACAATACTTACATATTGTTCCTCACATGATTTTATCTAAATTGCATCGTTTATGCTATCATTAAGGCAACAGTCAGTTTTCTTCAATTCCGGTTCAAAACAGGACGAACAATACTTTGGAAACTTTACTTAAGTATTTTCCGTAAAATAATGGTTATAAATTCATCTCTTAAGATGAATAAGTGAGATATCTAAATTCGAACATCTATCTTTATATATATTGTACAATATCTCTACTAATACCAATTGAGTGTTCAATAACCACAATTTTAAAAGTCATAAACCTTGATTTTTTGGGTGTTCAATTATACCATATGCAAACAGAGACATACACATTCAAATATATACATGAATTTCGAAACAAATATAAAATATACATGATATACAATTTAAAATTGCGGTTAATAATTTTGTCAAAAAAAATAATAATTTGCGGTTAATAATGTTCTAAAGTGTGGTTATTAATTGCATTCACTAGATGATTAGAATGCAAAATTAATTAAATTCACATTATTTATTATTTAACGGATGTTGTTGATCTCTTCTTTATCAATATAAGGAATTATCAAGCTACACTTTCTTTTATTAGAAGGAATCCAACTTGATATTTAAGATTTACAACATTTACATACATTACGTTCGAACAATTTACACTAGACTTTAATGTTATACTCAAATTATATCAATATAAAATTTGAACATGGTTTCGCCACTTAACACAATATAAGAGAATTAAGGGAATATAAAGAAAGACAAAGAAATTTCAATTTTGATCATTTATAACTATATCAATAGTATAAAAAAAAAATTGAGAGATCAATAGTCAAAATTTATCTACCTCATTTTCACATAAAAAAATGAATAAATAAATCTTTCGGATACACCTTAAATAGAAAAATGCATAGGTGTCCATTTGAGTTTTGGATAATGCGGTATATGGGATCAGAGTTGGATCTCGAGATTCATCACTTATTTATCGGGACGAATTTTTTCAGAAACAACCTAGAAAAACCTTAATGGTAGTCTAGTTTAACATGTATAGTTTTCAACTTGAATGCATTTTCAATCATGAATTATGTTTACCCAATAGCGCTTAGATGAGATGGAACAGGTCTTTTCTAGCTTAACCAAGGTCTTAGGTTCGAATCCAGCCTTGGGCATGCAGCCGCGTTAAAACTCTTAGGGAGAGTCTGCCGCCCATTTGAGTCCCACAATGTTCGAGGGATTAGTCTCCATAGTTGCGTGCCAAGGATACCCAGTTAACACCCAAAAAAAATCATGAATTATGTTTTTCTTTTTTTACCTACTATTTGTGTTTCTCTTAAAAGTATATAAAGAACAATCTCTAAATTATTTAATCTATAACAAAATTATAATAAAGAAGAAACCAAATTATTTCATAAAAGTATATCAAGATTACATCTATAACAAATTGTCTAAAATAAACATGAGTTCAGTACCTTTGAGACTAATTTTAATGAACTAACTATAACTCGTTTTACATTTTCAATCAATTACAAATTACTTAACTGATTTTCATGCTATGTATTAAAAAGATTATTAGTCAAATATTTGGAGTGGCGTAACCTATATTATTAGTTGACATGTACCCTTTTTTATATTGTGGTGTAACCTATATTGTGATGCTATGAATTAATCAATTAAACTATTTAGGGTATTCACGTTGTTTTTAAATAATTGTTCAATTCAAAAGAGTTTGGGTAAAAAAAAAAACAGGTAAGTGAATTTGTTAAACCTATATGTCCATTTTTCAAGGAAGTAATCTTAGTGATTAAAAATTATTCCCGATGAGTAAGTGATGAATCTCGAATTCCAACTCTGATTCCTACATACCGTATTATTCAAAACTCAAATAGGCACCTATTCGAAAGATTTATTTATTTATTATGTGAAAATGAGGTAGATAAATTTTGACTATTGATCTCTCAATATTTTTCTTTACTATTGATATAGTTATAAATGATCAAAATTGAAATTTCTTTGTTTGAATTACCTTTGCGTGGAGTAAAAGACATATAGTTAGAATATGCTGCTAATTGGTACTCTTAAGAAAACTGTTCACGTCAACCTCTAGTTGTGAAATAGGAGAATATGGTACTGATCAAACTATATGTAATCACATGAATAAATTTACTAATAAAATAAAAATTAGTTTATAAATAAGACTTGCAAATTTATTCATCCGACTAATTTTAATCGAGTGTTTTATAAACTATCCACAATGCTTTTAAAGGCAAGGTATACCTCACTATTCTATTAATATGGTGGAAAAACATAAATACCGTAAACTATATTGTTCCCCCTTCTACTAACAGTAATTTTCTGCAAAACTTAATCGAAATGTACTTCATTTTCAGCAACAGAAAAAAACAAATCATTTTTTAATAAATATAATTAAATCATAGACTTGACCAAAAATAATAAAATTAAAAACATAGAAAAATATTTTTAAAATATCAATGCCATGGTAAGACTTTCTGTTCAGTCACCTTCTGTCACGTAGATTTGAGGTAGCTATCTTGCTTCTTAGTTTATAAATTATAATTTAAATTTGTTGAACCAAAAGTCAAATCAAACCTTTTTAGTTTGAATTTTTATTTTTTTTAAAGTTAAGTTTGAATATACTCGTGTCATTTCATCTAAACGTTATTAGGTTTATAAGTTTAAACTTTGGTAGTATATAAATGGAATTCACTTGTAAGTTGTAATTCATGTTATCATTAAAATCAACACAACCGATCATTATCTTAACAAATGTGCAAAACTTAAATGAGATGTTTAAAATGAATCGGATAGAGTATTTATTTAATTTCAGACAACCAAATCACCCCAACACATAATATTATAGAGATTAAATTAATAATTCATGACTGATTAAATGAAGTTCTTTCTTCTCATTCCAGAAAGTCAAAATGTTCAACCACATTATTATAAAATAAAATGCACTTCCTTGACAAAGTTTAATTTGCTGTGTGATATTTAATATTTTACAATACTTTACTCATGCATTCACCTTGATTAATTAAGAGCTATACATTACATGAACAAAACGTAAGTGATGGCAGCATTCTCCCACTACATTGATGACCTGGTCAAAAGTCAACAACTATGAAGTTTTCAATGCTAATCTTTTCTACTTTGATTAAATATTTTGGTGTTATCTATACTATTCTTATGGTATATAAATGCATCCAAATCACTATGATCTATTTGCACTGTGCTTCTTTCCATCAGGTATTTTGTTGTTGTACGATAGATATAGCTGCAGAGTTTTCTTGATAAAGAAGTAAGGTTTTGGAGTCTGTTTGGATTGGCTTTTTTGAGTTTATCTACCGACATAAGTACGTGTAACGCAGTTTGAAAGAACTTACAGAAACAACACAAGACATGTCTATAAGCTGTTTTCATCTTATTTTCATTAGTTTTTTGGGACAGCTTATTACTTATATGAAAATAGTTTGATTTTATATAATTTTTTGTTAAATAAATAGTTTATACATAAACACTTATACGATAAGTTTTAAATTAAATTGTTGTTGTTGTGATAATAGTCGCTTCACGACCCTTGATTATGGAAAATCATGACTGTGAAGCCTTAATCGTAGTCGCATTTTGATTGTGAAAATAAATAAACTAAATTTTAATGCCGCGGTCCAAATCGTGGTCGCGGGCTTATTTTTTAAAAGCATGCTAGAAGCATGTATGTACCAACTTGGTTGTTTTTTAAAGCATAACTATGACTGTTTTCTAACTGGTTTTTTGTTATCAGGGAAAGAAATTAAAGTACCTTGCTAAGTTCAAGGATAGATATTTAAGAGGTGTGGTGATTTCTGCTTTGATGGGATGAAGCTTTTTTTGAAAGGCTGTAAGTGTGAAGTTGTTCTATGCTTTCTGTTCTCCTGCTGTTTTCTATTGGCTGCTAGTCAGAGAACTGATCCTACTGAAGGTAACTTTTTTCTTCCTCTTTTGTATGGTGTATCATATATTCCGTTGTTTTCTTCGACGGAATGTATTCTATTGTTAATATGATGATTTCATTTTCACTAACTTGCAGTTGACGCATTGAGAACCATAGGGGAAAGTTTGACTGATATTAATGGAAATTTGAGCAGCTGGAGTCGCGGAGACCCATGTAGATCTAAGTGGACGGGAGTTTTGTGCTCCAATACAACATTAGAAGACGGCTTTCTACATGTTCAACGATTGTATGATACACTTCTTTTTTCCATTGAAATAGTCCTAATTGCCTAAATAATTTGGAATGTATTTCTCAGCTTTTCGTTCATCTCTCTCGTTTGACATTTTCAAGTATCCCTTATGCTCCGATGGTAATATAATAATTCTGTGTAGGCATCTAATGAATATGAGCTTGGCTGGAACTTTGGTACCTGAGATTGGCAACTTATCTCATCTGGAAATATTGTAAGCTATGACTGCATTAATGTTTCTAATTCAACCATGTTACAAAATAAACGGCTTTCAATTTTCTGATTGCTAGTCTTAAATTTTGCTCAAGAATATTGCAGATTTGATTTATATGAACATTTGCATCATGTAGTAGATTTCAATTACCTTATTCTTCTAATCTGTACTTTTACTTGTATTCAACAAAGGGACTTTATGTGGAACAACATAACTGGGAATATTCCAAAGGAAATCGGCAAGATCAAAACTTTAAAGCTCTTGTAAGTTGAGATCCCTCTACGCAGTCTAATTTCGTGCTAAATATTAGTGACACTAAAACTAGAAATGTATTAAGAAAAAATTCGTCTCAAATTTTTGTCAGTACTTCAATTTTTCAGCAGTGTTACACATATTAGTACATAAACAAAATTGTTTCGTATCTAATCATAACATTGTTTCTACTATATTTCTCATGAAATAAACTTTTTGTAGGCTCTTAAATGGAAATCAATTAATAGGTCATTTGCCAGAAGAGCTTGGCTATCTTCCAGTCTTAAACAGAATGCAAATTGATCAAAACAATATTGCAGGACCAATACCTTTATCATTTGCAAACCTGACAAATGCACAACACTTGTAATGTTCTTTACATTGATTCATACATTTTTAACATTTTCTACTCGTGCTACTTTACTTCTTTATGATGAAAATAATGCTTTAATCTTTTCTCTTAATGGAGCAGTCACATGAACAACAATTCACTTAGTGGACAAATTCCGTCACAGCTTTCTGGCTTACGAAACCTTCTTCACCTGTAAGTAATATAACTGTCGGCTGTTAAATAATTTTACTTTCTTAGGATTAAATATGTTTTTAGTTCCTATAAAATTTTCAATTTTTGTTTTAAGTCCCTACCTATGTCCACTCTTTAGTACCTAAAAGTTACAAAACTGCATGTTGTTTTGTAACTTTTCAGGCTGAAAAGTATATATAGAAAACGAAATTTGCGATAATTATAAGGTCTAAAAATACATTTAACTATATTTCTAATACTTCATTGTCATGTCCATATCTTGTTGACAAAATGTATCTCTTGACCTGCAGTCTTCTTGACAACAACAATTTATCAGGAAAGCTCCCAGATGAGCTTGCTGAGATGCCAAGCCTAAAGATACTGTATGATTTATTTATTCTTTTATGTTATGTATGTGTGCATGTATGTTTGTAAGCTCTTTGGTTTTCATTTTTTTTAGATTAGTATAGCACATATTCTTTATTTAATCAAAGTTATTTCACTATGTACGATTCTTTTTGCCAAGCCTAAACAATATCTTCATTTTGTTTAAGATTTATACTGGTTGTCCATTTTTTTTTTCATAACATGTACGATTTTACCATGCCATGTGAATCTTCATATGTCTCAAGAGATAAATAGATAAAAATATCCGAAATAAGAGTCACCGAAACGAGTAGGGTGCTATAAAGATACTGTTAGATTCTGTTTAAGTTCTTGGTTTTTGCTGCCTCAAGTAGAAGTACAAACCAAGAAAATAAAAGAAAAAGAAGACCTTTAAAGTATTAACTGAATTCGTAAATGTTTTTTGCTTGCAAATAGATTTTTAAAGTATTTTCTTGTTCTTGCAGTCAACTTGATAACAACAACTTCGGTGGAAATAGCATTCCAGATTCTTATGGCAACATGTCAAAATTATTGAAACTGTAAGTGCATTCTATGATGATACCATGTGTGCTAAGTACATTCCAATATAACGAGCGAAACCATGGTGCTTGAACCATTACATTATTAATGTTTTGATTTGAAATGACAATTTGAGATAATAAAACCTTTTTGATTTCTTGTGCTTGGGAATTTCAATTAGAGAAAACAATATTGAATATTGTTTCGTAGAGATATTAGTGTAATATCGCTTACTTTTTCTGACCAGGAGCCTTAGGAACTGCAATTTGACAGGGCCAATTCCTGATTTCAGCAGGATACCACACCTTGGCTATCTGTAAGTCCATTCATCTCATTTCAACTCAGTTTATGTAGCAATTTGTAGGATTCTGTCTTAAGCTGCTGCGCTGCAGTTTAAGTAAAGCACTTGTAGCATAAGAGCTTATCATGTAAGTACTTATGCATACACTATTTCTATAACAAAAGATAAAATAAAGTCAAGTTGTTTTCATATATAAGCTATACGATGTTTTCGTAAGCTATCTTTGAGAGCTTATATAAATAAGCTGAAAACAACTTATGGAAATGTCGTAAGTTGTATTCATAAGTTCTCTATAACAGTCTCACAAGTTCTTATATCAGTAGTTAAGCTCAAATGAGTCAATCCAAACAGGGCCAAAAGCGAATATTTAGAGTTATAGATTTGAGAAACAGTCTAAGACTAATAGTAAAGTTTTTATTGACAATTATTTGTTTGTATTGCAGTGACCTCAGTCTCAATCAGTTCAATGAACCTATTCCTACTAATAAGCTTTCTGAAAATATCACAACCATGTAAGACCTTCTATTGCTATGATAGTATCTTCATTCGATTATTTGTATTCCCAATGTGGAAATTTTCCTCCCATGTAAAATAGTCAAGGAAAATCTTCAGAATGATAGCATGAACTTATATAATCTTTTTTTTTTTTTACCTTTGAAATTTGTGCAGTGATTTATCAAATAATAAGCTTAATGGAACTGTTCCATCTTACTTTTCTGATCTTCCGCATCTTCAGAAATTGTAAGTTATCTTTTGTTTCATCCTTTTGTTCTTCTACATGAAATGTTTTTGTATACTATAGACCAAGTAACATTAACATGAGATCAGCTTATCTTACTTATAAACCATATTGTTAAATTTCTTAGTCAATAATCAATATATTCTTAATTTATAGTTTTATTATTCATGCTATAAAATCAATGAGTTTTTAACACATAACTTGCCATATGACAGGTCAATTGCAAACAATGCACTGAGTGGCAGTGTTCCCTCTTCCATTTGGCAGAACAAAACTTTAAATGGAACAGAAAGACTTCTTTTGTAAGACACACAACGATAATTTCATAGTCTTTTTGCTTATAGATATGTGTTTATGAAGCACTGTTTGACACAGACACAAACACTAAACACGACATTGATATGTAGACACTGATAATAATTTGAGGAAGTGATTGAATGTAAACACATGCATCGGAATTCTATCGGACACCAACATGTGTAGAACACAGGACACACGTTCAATCTGAAGTGTCGGTGCTACACTGTTAGAACTTAGAATAAAGGGGAGTTTGCTACGATTGGAGTTAAGAAGTTAATTAGAGTTGGTTAGTAAGTTGATTAGTTTGTTAGGTGGTTGTTAAGAGTATTATATTGGTTATTCTTAGAAAGAAGATGCATATGTACATTCTTATTATGCTTTGTTTTCCTTTGGTAATTTTTTTCTGCACTGATGCTACTTAATTTTGTTGATTTGATTTACTTATCATGGAGTTGTGATCCTGCAGGGACATGCAAAATAATCAGCTTACAAGCATATCAGGCAGTATATCAAATCTTCCTTCAAATGTCACACTCCTGTATGTGTTACCTATAAACTTATTTTCTGTTTATATTGCTGAAATTAGGGTAGTGAGGAATAGAGTGCTCCACTTTTCTCCCCTTGTTATGCATGTTTAGAATCTCCACCCGGTGTGTATAGAAAAATATTTGTTAGGAAAGATTAGCCAACATGAATGAATCCTTGTGCCTCGAGGGATTAGTTTATGGAAACCAGTCGAAAATACCCTGGTGCACTAAAAAGATAAATAAACTATGCTTAATATCCTTATGAAATAAATCAAAACTTGTTGATCATTTTATTTTATGTTAGTTCCATTTTTTCTGAAAAACTTGTCACATTATCATTTTGAAAAATTACTTTTTTCCAGGCTTGAGGGGAATCCTATATGCTCAAATAACAACACCTTAGTTCAATTTTGTGGATCTAAAAGTGAAAACGATATGAATGGTAACTCCACTGTAAGCTGTCCAAGTCAACCATGCCCTCCTCCTTATGAATACTCTGCGCAGTGTGTCTGTGCCGTGCCATTGCTTATTCATTATCGGTTGAAAAGTCCAGGATTTTCAGATTTCCTTACATATATGGAGGCATTTGTAAGCTTCTTAGCAAGTGGACTTAACATACATAGTAATCAGCTATTCATTAATAATTTCATGTGGGAAGAAGGTCGGTTGAGAATGTACTTGAAGCTTTTTCCTGAATATGTGGATAATACAAGCTCTCATACTTTCAATGAAAGCGAGGTTATTCGGCTGAGAGACTTGTTCAGAGAATGGGATATCCATGAGAGTGACTTGTTTGGACCTTATGAACTTCTAGACTTCGTTCTCCTCGATCCTTACAAAGATGGTAAGTAACAAGAAACTTAATGTCACTAGAATTCAATAATGAATCTGCTGCTGCATGCTACTAAAAACCATATTTCATCGATAAATACAGTTGAACTCATATTACTTGTTATTTCTGCAGTGACTTCCTCCTCTTCAAGCTCAGGAATAAGCAAAGGTGCATTGGCTGGAATTGTCTTAGGTGCAATTGCCGGTTCAGTTACATTATCTGCAATTGTTGCCATTCTTATATTGAAAATACGCTTGAAAGATTACCGTACAATTTCCAGACGGCGTAAATGTGAGTACATTATTATGAGGCGACGTATAGGGTGGGGAAATGTCATATTGTCTACGGTGGACCAATGCTTGAAAATGTTTTGAAACTTGAGCAGCAATCAATATCTCTCTTCATTTTCTCTTGTTTTAATCGAATCAATGGCGATCAGTTCATTGTATCGGTTGTAAGGACGTGGAGGATCATGAACTTCTATTTAAAGATTGAGATGTTGCTCATCATCGAAGTTTTGAATAATTTTCAAGTGTTAGTCCTTTATGAACCACATGAGACACTTCTCTACTCTAGCAATTTTCATAACAATTAAATCTTTTTATTTTGACCATGTCTTATGGGCATGAATTTCTTTATCGAACTGTATCTTAAGCAGACTTGTAATTTTTCACAGCTTCTAAGGTCTCGATAAAAATTGATGGTGTAAGGTCATTCGATTATGAAGAAATGGTTTCGGCTACAAACAATTTTAGCCAATCTGCTCAAATTGGACAAGGAGGGTATGGGAAGGTTTATAAAGGCAATCTTCATGATGGAACTGTCGTTGCCATAAAACGTGCACAAGAAGGTTCACTGCAAGGTGAGAGAGAGTTTCTTACAGAAATTCAATTGCTATCAAGGTTACATCATCGCAACCTTGTGTCTCTGATTGGTTACTGTGATGAAGATGGTGAACAGGTAACTCTTGTTTTCAAAGTTCATAAATGTAAAATTAATAAATTTTTGTTATTAATAAGCTTCAGTTATTTTTCATTCTTGAGTTATATTGAAAAACTCTTGATTTCCATAAGTTCCATTTACTTGTTTCATATTATCTCCATGAGGATATTCATTGAAAAGAGTATGTAAATGCAATGCATAGAACAACTTGGCATTTAACTATGACATAATTTTCATAAGCTAGAACTTAGGATAGGTAAGTACAAATTCATTTTAAATATCTTGTCCTCTTCCCTTTGAAACATATAGGTTCTAGTTCACATTGAAGGGCCTATTTGAATTGACTTATTTAAGCTTCTTTACCAGCACAAAATACTTGTTAGACTGTTTGGAAGAGTTTATGGAAACAGCTTATGTCATGTCCATTAGTCGTTTTGACCATTTTTTCTTGGTCATAAACTGTCTCATCCCTTAACTTTTATTAGATCTTTTGTTATAGAAATTAGTTAAACATAAGCACTTATATTTTTAAGTCTATTCTTCTATGACTTGTTAATATTTTTTTCCATCTGGCTTGTGGCTTTAT
>Ga0099826_10001747_pt1 | contig 13416 bp, 3 predicted proteins | sample Mtrugardesep15_FD_76830 | JGI IMG/M metagenome (GOLD analysis project Ga0099826, IMG submission 76830) | Root nodule microbial communities of legume samples collected from California, USA - M. trunc garden sep15 | ecosystem: Host-associated > Plants > Roots > Nodule | place: USA: California... | reverse complement strand
CACATGGATTGTATTAAGATACTTACTCCTGTCTCTTCTTTTACTTCTCTAATAGCTGCTTCAAAAATCTCCTCACCCTGCAGGTACAAAAACCAAGTTTCTAACCAAATTGAAATTTTTGAAGATGACATTTAATTTGTCTTTGAAAATGCACATACTGCATCAACTACTCCAGTAGGTAGCTTCCAAACACCAATTCCATGAAATCTACCTCTTTTTTCTTGTACTACAAGCATCTAGAATGACAGCATAAACAAAGTTAATGTATGCAAAAAAAACATGTAGCTATAAGAACCACTATTGGATTGAAACTTATTTTATACCTCTTTCTTATCATTCAAGACGATGGCGCCAATGCTTACGCGATGAGAAGCATTTGGAGGGATTGTGCAGCCTGTTTTAGGAATCCAGTAAACTAGCATTACATAGCTTGGCTCAGCATGGTGGTAGCAGAAACCCTCCTGCTAGAAACAACTTAATTATGCGCTTATTCAAGTACTGCTTATCAATACGAAAACTTATGTATAAACTGGTTCTATAATCGAAGAGAGAATGAATGTAAACTCTAAAAATTGGAAACAACTTAAAAAAACAGGAAAAGCTTCTGAACACTTTTACTTCTTTTATAAGTTTTCCAAAATACTCGTATAACTATATAAGTCGATATGGATAAATTACCTTAACTGCAACTTCAACAAGATTAACAAGCTCAATTGGTAACTTGATCCAGACACCATCTTTTCCCTACAATATAAAGTTGATTTATTCAAATTATAAATCGACAGTTGATGTTATGTATACAAACTATAAATGTGTTTGAGCATAAATTATTGATTTATTCATCATTGATTGAGATTACTGAGTTTTAACATCTAAGCTTAATTTCGCATTTTAGAAGAGTTAAATCCGTATTTCATGCACTTATAAGCAATTAAGTACCATATATATATAGAGAATAATAGCCACCTGTTTCTTCCATTGTAAAAGTGAAGATTTAAGCAAAGAATCAAAAACTTGAGGGTCCATAGGATCCTTCAAGTCAACAATGACTCCTCCATGAACATCATTGGTGAAAGGGAGAATTTCAACACATCCAAAACCATTTTCACATAAATGATCCCCTAAAGAGGGTGCTGGACTAGCTGCCACTGACATGGACTCAACTGCATATTCATTCACAAAATACAAATCAACAAATTTTAAAGTCAAAAGCTGAGATCTTTATGTCAAATCAAATGGATAATGAGCTCTAATTAAGGACAAATTGTTTGGAAGAATCCGAATTTCAATCCTAGATGGATCAATCTCTGACCAGATTTTACTTATCTCTCGATGGAATTTGTATTACCGAGACCCGCTTCCCCTAGGACCTGGAGCGTTAAGACCGAAAAAGAAAATCTAGTTTACTATTTTGAAATTCCTCCAAGACTGCATTAATCACAATTCTCATGAGTTATGTGATAAATTTAGAAAAGAGAGATAGAAAGGATAGTACAAAAAGAAGAGAGTACTAATGATGGATATGATGAGAAAAATATCTTGATTGAAGAAAGATCTGCACACGATCTTCATTTCATAAAAAAAAAAGTTTTGCCACCACGATTTGATTCGCGACACCAAGATTTTCTATGTTTCTATGACAATGATCAATGCTGCATCAATGTCTTTTGAACGTCATTTTTTGCAATATCAATGATCGCATCTAGGATCAAAACCTCGCTTGCAAATTACAATCGGTTCCAAAGTTGTTAAACTGAGTCTGCTAATTCTCAAAACTAGCACAAAATTTGCATAGCAAAATACCATTTCCACAACATATATGTATTATATATTGCAAACATTGTTCCGAGTAGGTAGCTCAGTTGGTGACCTAAGGAACACCAAAGAAGTTCTTAGCACGAAATACAAGGTCTAAGGTTCAATCCTTGAAAGCTAACTTAACTACCAACTTCTTAATATTTGCCTATAAAAACATGTTGAGGACAAGTTTCATAGTTAACAAAGAAACAACACAACTTGTGTCACTAAGAAAAACAAAAGGCAGAGAATATTTTTACCTTGACAAACAAACTCTAAGTAAAGCACTGAAGATTTATCTGGAAACTCTGAGGATTTAAAGGAGTTGATAAGGAACTTAGAAAGTGCACTAACAAGTGGAAGTTGAGGAGTTGAAAGCAACAAGGTTGTATTGTAATTTATAACAGCTAACACTCACTTTGGTGCCATGAGTGCATGGTGACGTAGTTCCAATGCAAGTCATGCTTCACTACATAACATTATTAGCCTTTCCTTCATCCCATCATTCATTAGCCGTCCACATTTAGAATATGGTCACTATTTGGATTTGGATATAAGTGCAATATCCAATTGCACTAACCTGTATTGTATTGTGTTTAGATACATTGTACTTTGTATCAACTACACCAACGAAACCTGTTTGGAATCGCTGTGATTTTTGCAAAAGCCACACTTTGTAGCGACTATATTGGATTTTGTAAAAGCTATACTTTGTAAAGTGTAGCTACAACAAAATCACGGTGGCAGTGTGACTTTGTTTAACTTACTGTGATATCAAACATGCACTAAAGTGAGTGTGACTTACGCTATAGCGATCATGCAGCTGCTGAAGGAGATTCATACACGTCACATGTCAATGTCATATGGTTGGTTGGATGATCAAGTAATCAATAACTGATCCTTACACCAATATGAACAAGTTTACCTCTTTATGCTTATGCTTTTGAACTTGTCATCCCTTACGTACATATTTTTCAACAAGTCTGTGCAAGAATTTCAAACTTTTTGAATATATTTGACCCCTTGTAAATTTGTAATCTATAATTCATGATGTGATTTTACTTTGTCCTGAATATACGTTGCTATGTTTATATAAATTATGAAAATATGAAACTCTAGGTTGTTACCATGAAATTGTTAACACCGACAAGTGCCAACCTTGTCAAGAGTCGGTTGAATTTGTTACACCATTGTGAAAATAAAATGTAAAAATACGAAACTCTAAATGTTAATTAATGTTTGTAGGACCACCAAGTCAATGAATTGGCAACACAACTCCCCCACTAAGTCAAACAATGGGGTGAACAAAACTTGCCCTGTATCAAGGCAATGACGTGTCATAATTTGAATCAAAAACTTTATCAAAAATATTTGACAAAATGAATGAAATTAAGGTAATGGGTAAGGTATGCTACATTAATGGAAACATCTTTTGATCCTTCTTTAATTAATCCAACCATATACGATTTCATGATTTTAAGTCTATGCAATGAAAAGATAGATTGTGTATTGCTCTTTAGGAGTCATCTCTAAGATACAATGAAATAAAAGATGATTGAATCGGTACATGAGTTATACTTACTTGGGTACAAACCCAAATAACCATATTTAGGCGCACACATAAAATCATAAAAAAAAATAAAAAAAATGGAATAATGACAATTGACATGATTAAATACTTTTTCTTTAAATTTTTACATTTTACGTGAATATGTGTCTAACAAAATTGATTTGTGTTTGTGTCCATAAAAGATTTTCTCGTGATTCTATATATGAAGATTAGTTGGAATAACTAACTCTAATTAACCTATCATTTTGTGTAATAGCTACGGTAATAAAAACATCAATGATCCTTTTTTGTCGTTAATAAATAGTAAAAGCTATGTTAGAGCTTTTAAATAATGAAAGTAATAAATAGCAAGTTTTTTTAAAAAAAATCACTTAATCCTTCTAAACCAAATATCATTTAATTTATGTTTGATGTGAAAGTTCGTCCTTTAACTTTTAAAAGTGTCAATGGAGGATAAAAAGGGAGAAAAGAAAAAAACGAGTGTTTAAATTTTAATGAAAGAAGAAATGTGGTGGTGTTATGAATTCGAACTCTTTTTCAAAACCAACAAGAACAACAAGGATGTAGAGCAAATAACAATGACAACCAAACATTTCAAGCGACAGTAAATAACTAAGTGTAAAAAAATCACAATCAAAACAAAAACAACAAGATAAAGAGAGTAGAGGAACAAATACATCAATATTTGGTTACATAATTCGCGAAAAAAATAGCTACGTCAGGGAAGAGAACAACTCTCTGATTCACTAGTCTTTAAAAATAGGTAACAAAATTACGATAAATTAGTTTCAATGTTCTTGAAGGACAAACTCTAATTTCTACCATTTTTTTCATTCTCTTTCCTTTAACAAGAGAGTTGCAAAAGACACAGAAATTGTTTTCGATTGCTCAGAAAAACCCTAATTTCTCTGCTTTTCCCTCTTGCTACCTCTCAATGATTTTCACTGTCAAAGGTGTTTTATGTGTTCTTAGCTTCCCTGCTAGGAGCATCGATGTATAACTTGGTCAAGCAATGACATTATGTTGTTGAACAACGCAGTGGCAGGCAGAGAATGCACACACGTTTTCCTACTCATCAATTGAATGAATTCTCTCTGTCTCTATCGCTATGAGTTTTCATACATCAAAACTCTTAAATTATAGATTCAAAGTATTTGAATACTTGTGATATTCTTCATACATTCATTCATAGAGATCAAAATTTTCTTCTAAAGCCACTTGAAATTGTCATGATTGGTCAAAGGTTTTTCATCTCAAGACTTTTAAACAGCTCTAGAAGCACGTTCCTCTCCCACTAGCACGACGATTTCATAATTATTCACAGATCATAGAGGACGTATTTCAAACAATTAAAAAAAAAACGGCACGTTTTGAAAAGATTCAAGAAATATATTAAACTTAGTAGAATTTAGGGACATAGATACAATTTTTTACGCCTGATGAGCTCTCCATAGACTCATCATTTCTCAAACTACCCAAAGAAAACATTACAAAAGCCACACCAAGATTACACACATATTCAGTAACTAGTGTATCAAAAAGCTTTTCAGCATCAAGAACACCATTTAGGGGAAAACTGAGTGCAACATCTAACAAAATTCACTCAGTCTCTACATTTTGTCGATCCTGTCAGTTCTAATTCTTTGTATCATACTTACAAAACCTACATCTTTTCTATCTATTACTTTATCTACACCTTCTTTGATATGGATTTACCCTTAGAAACTTTTGAACGCTTCCTAGACGAACTTGTACCAGTCAAGCTATCTTTTCTCTTTTTATGATCACCGTTGGTTAGAGAATCAGGGACTGCTTTGCTGTAATGAACAACATTGGTCACAACTGCATAGGTAGTAATGTCACTTCTAGGTGTCAGGATGGTCCTTCTCTCGATAACAGCATTCTGGCCACATTTTGATTGAACAATTGCCTTGTCTCTCAGCTTTTGGAATATGACATCCTTGTCAAAGTTGAAGCCGTCAGTTGAACTCTGTAAAAAAAAACATTTTTAGTTCTATAACATTTGGCCCTTGACAAATTTTATGAATAATGAAAAACTAATTTCCTTTTTTTCGATCAGAGAAGAAAATAACATTAGACAAGAAGCAATGAGAATACTGATTTGACCCCGTCTCCTTATTTTCTTTTAAGATTATAGTCGTGAAAAAAAGTCAGATTTTTAAATAATTATAATTTGAAAACAAGCTTTGCCACTTGTCATCACTTATTATGTAAAGTGAGGCATTATATCAATTTATGTATGTCTCACCGTAAAATCAATTGGGACATCAACTTCAAGGGTCGAGCAACCGCAGCCATCACCAAAATTGAGGTTTAGAACCATTTCAAATGCTTTCGTATATGCTGTTCTCCTAAGACATCATTCATCGAAATAAGTATTAAAATTTAAGCAGCAGAAAGAGATAAAGAACTTTCCGAATTACATATGCAGATCCTCACAATTTTTCTACATTCAGTTTAATCTGATCTACTATGTTAGGACCAATAGATTGAGAAGGAAAAAAAATAAAAAACTGATTAAAGGCATAAAAACACATTGCATAAGCGTGGGACCTTTTAAGCCGAAATGGTTGCTTATCCAGAATGGCTGGTTTGAAACCTTCCTGGTCCAAGAAGGAAACCTGCAGACAAATACATATATGCTAGTCAATTTCTAGCCTTCCTCTATTTCTTTTTACTTTTTGTCAAGAAAAGAGATTGGTAAATGGAATAAGTGGAGATCAGGAATAAGAAAGTTATATTTCAGTGAGGAAATTAAGAAAAAGGAAGTTCCATTCTCACTTTCCCTGAACATGAAATCAGTAGGATTTATCATCTGATTTCACTCTCACTGGAATATTTTGGTCCTATGTTGTCAATCCCAGATTGCATAGCAAAGCAGCTGAAGCAAAACTGGGATTGTGGGGTGCCTGGATGCCGTTATTTAAATTATTTTTGGACATATTAATAGCTAACACTAAGAGTTGTCATGGCTGTTGGAATGTGAAGAGGTAAGGACAAGGTGGTGGCGGCTTGGACAACGGCAGCTAGTTCGCAGCAGAGAATGAAAAAGAGAACGTAGATAATGTGAAGCAGAGAGAGGGGACTTGGATTATTTTCTCAAGACAATCTTAACAAATCTCATCATGCAATAGTCTGTTGGGCTTTAAGCACTGACAATAAACAAACCTATTTTCAACATGTTCTTAAATTCATCTTTTATTTGGAAGAGCGGGGTTGACGAGAATCAATCTCTGACCAAATAGAGATCTTGATATCATGTCCAAAACCATTTTTTCAAACGCTCAAGTTGCTAGTAAGGCACAAGAAAAGAAACATTTTATTACATCTCTGAACAACCCGAAAATAATAAATTTCCAAAACTAGAGTGAATTCTGAATATGCTATTCCATGAACCTTATAGTGTACATATTCATATTCTATATCTTGTTATTCTTATCACATTCAACATGAAGTTCGTCATTCCACATGTAATTCACCGCTAAGATAAGAAATGAGCAAGGACCCAATACCAATATTCCCAAAACTCTACAACTAGAAAAAAATGTCGATGTGAAAAAAATGATAAAACATGAGAATTCACCTCGACAGACTTGATGAAAGGCAATGCTGCTTTTTGGGCATGAGTACTTGCAACTTGGAGAGTCCAGTTCACATATTTTTCATCTGTGGTGCAAATTGAATCAATTATGTGAGCGAGTCATTCATGTGTCTTAGTATTTTGGCCATGTGATATATTGCAGTGTGACACAAATTCAATTATGTAAAAAAGATTTGATGTTACATGTTGATAATAATAAAAAAAAATTGAAACTTTCTTATTGAAGCTAGAAACCCCATAACAACTCGTATATTTCCTTCCCGGTCATAACATTAAAAAAATTTAAAGTTTTCAATTTCAATAATTAGGTGGTGCGTATACTAATACAACTCACAATTTATGCAGCTTACTAGAAGAATAGGGCATTAAAGAATCAGAAATGTGTTCCATTTCATTAACTTGTGTGTGTAGCGTGAGATTGTGAGTGTGGGTGAGTTCGTGTGTTCACATCAAGAAGTTATATCCATCAAAATTCACGTACATCCTAAGGTGTCGCTTAAAATTTACAGTTGAAAGTTGATTACCATTGCTCAAAGCATGCACTACAATAATCTGGAAAAGGTCAATCCTGATGAAAGGAGGAATCTGCATATTAAGGTGCTCCATGACACCTGCAATTACCTGTTAAAATTTAAAAGAATGCACATTACAGCCGCAAAAAACAAACCAATAATTGTCTAATTCATACTGAAAATCTCGGTATATAAAACATAAGAAATTCGTTAAACAAAGAAAATGGATGATAAGGATTGACAATTTGATATGTCATGTACTTTAAGAAATCAGACGACAAGGGAATTCGGCAAGGTGATGAAAGAGCTGGATGAACTATTAATAAACTAAATAAATAACATGTATAGATGTCATTCTCTCAGATTGGTAGTAACATGTACACCTATGTCAATTTACTTAGCAACTTTGACGATGATCATTCCAGAAAATAAATTTTGAATTATCATATTTAACGGTTACAAATTACATGAATAGAGTTATATGAATGCAAATGAAATAAGTACGATCTTGAATTAATAACAGATTTATCAGACTGATTTATCTTAATATTTGGACTTAGGACCTAGCTCAATCCAACAAAACCAACTTTTGATGTGAGGACTATTCAAGTCTTATAAGAACTATCTAGCCCATATTTCTAGTCACCGTGTGACATTGAACATGGGGTGAAATGATAGGGATCTCAACGCAAATAATCACACCAATAACTGTGGAAAAGTAAACACCTTTTATAACCAAGGATTCAGATCAAATACCTTATCGGATAACCCATGTATCACTAAAGAGGCATTTTTGTCTTTTGGGGTTTTCTGAAGAGTTCAAAACATATAAAGTTATGTTAACCACGATAAAAACAAGCATACAAGTATAATACTAAGAAGAAGAAAAACGTGAAACTCAAGAAATTAGAAGCCTCCAGCATGTTTAAGGATGAAGTTCAGAGATTGAAAATATAATTACATATTTAACTTTGATAGTATCATAATTTTAGCAAGCATAAATATCGTACAGTTTTGACATATTCTATATTAAATGCAGCAAATGTAGGCCAGTGGCCACAGTTGATCAAAGTGATAAACGGGACAACCATACGGATCACATTTGAAATAAAATCAAATATGTTATTTTTGATATTATTGAATGCATGGTGAGATAGATGAGGTCAACCACCTCATTAACATGCAGAAGGTGGCTAGGAAAAAAACCGGGAGACAAACCTGGAGATTCACAATGACAACTTGACCTCCGCCGCGAATTGCTTTAAGAGGCAAGTTGCATGCTGGAGTTATTTGCAGACTGCATTGAGAGATTTCAGCCATGCTATATCAAAAGAAAAATATAGGAAAGCAAAACATTGTAGAAAAAAGATGGCATATTGTTCATTTATGTGGCTTATATATTCCTTTCAATGACAAGAAATATGTTTGAAAATTCATTTTTAAAGTTGGTTAGACTTATGTCTAGCATTATAAGACCACTCATCAACAAACCACAAAAACATCTAATATACATTTTCTTAATGTTATATCAATACCCCTATAGTATAACCAGTTATTAATAAACAATTAAACTCGTACAAGTGAAGACAGCTAGAGGGTGCGAAAGACAAATCACGATAGCAAAGTACTGAGGAAAAAAGGAAAGAGAAAAAAGAAAAATGTTGCATTGATAAGAAACAAATCATGTTATTATTATTACCTTGTCCCCAAGCATAACACGATATCTGCCTGTTTGCAGTGCTTCTCAGCAGGATTCATCTCCTTTGGAGGCAGTGCATCCTGTACATACAATGGCATACAGAGATACTCAAGCAAACACAAATTTGCAGCACATATACACACAAATATTTTTCATGTCCTTAATTATATCCCATGGCACAATAGTTTTCACAAACATTAACTATCGAAATCAACACATAGGCATTGTCAATTAATGGTTAGCTAGCTTGGTCAAGGACAATTGGGCTCAATATTCAACTTAAACTAGATATCAGAATTAAAAAATTCAGTGAATGCACACTGAAATTTGTACTTCTATCATATTACTAAATTATTCTTTATTATTATTATTGGGGCTGGGCATCGGTTCGGGCCCAATACACCCACCCGAGCCGAACCTGCCTAATCTGCTCAAACCTATGTAGTGTCCCGTTGACCCGAACTGACCCGCCCGCTTACTACTACTATTATACTGTATAATTGGGACCAAATGGTGGACAGTGTTGTACCTCCCAGTCAAGGACTGTATCCTTAAGTCTTGTTCCACATTTTGCATCTGAACAGCGCCGTGATGTCTCCTTTAAACCAATAGTTTCTACCTCAAAATCACGAAAGTACCTTAAGTGTTCAAATCATCAAATTAGATTACAGTTCTTTTAAGATGTAAAATTTTGAAAAACACGAACATGACAGGAATGAGCCAAAAAATCTACACATGGACTTAATGCAAGAAGTAGACAGATCAGGCTACGTCTACAGAGGATTTATGAAGAAAATATTAGAAATTATAAATGATTAAAAAAATCTATGAAATAGAACTTTTATTGATGAGAGAACTGTAGTTATTCTCCTAGTATCTGCACTGTAAATATTCATAACTTAATGGAAAATATATGTTGAATATGCTTGATTAGTTAACTCCTATAAAAAAAACAAAGCTCGTGCAAGATTAGCATGGAAAGAGCAATAAGATCATACTCAGTTCCACAAGAAGGGCAAGTTTCCATGAAAGAATTCCCATGCAGTTCAGAAAGTTTCTCTCTTGGTATTCCAGATCGAAGATGGAGACCATCAACATTCTATCACGAGAAAATAAAAGGTTATCAGAAATGGGGAAGAAATATAAATACTGAATTCAGCTCCAAAGAATGACCATTTCGATTGAAATTTGATGAAATTATTATTGAAGTTTGATTTCGATTTACAAGATAACATGCGAAAAGATAGCTAAAACTAAAGTTTTCATATATCTAAATGAAAGAAGTATATACATAAAAATGAACGCAGTGATTCTACCTGGCTGATAACAAACTTCAAAATACCAGCCTTTTCTAATTCAACCAGAGCCATGTGAGTCAAGCTTGGCACCGCACGGTGAAATGGTAATGATGCTTCAGGCAAGGCTTTACCTTCACGCTGTAATATTAATAATAATACAGAACAGAAAATAGGATGAAAAGAGCCGCATAAAATCCATAAACCATACGAGAAAGGAAAAAGACTATACACACATGAGTACTGACAAACAATAGTAGTATCTGACTAATACAGTTCCCTATATTCTTCTGTCCACATCAGATTCAAATACACGTGTACTTCAAACTAGTTAAGTTAAAGAATTTTTTATAGCAAATGTGCTGTAAATCTAAGCAACTAATAACACTGTTCAAGTTAGCTTTGCGCTCTAAATGTGAGAGAAATTGATGAGATTGTCAAGCATACATTCACAACTGTGTGAACATCCAAAAAACGTTTAATTTTCAATGTAGTACAAGCATTCGCAAACTTCAAAATCATCACCTGAAGCGTCCAAATTCCCTTGGGACCTCGAAAATCAGGTATACCACAAGAAGTTGATATTCCTGCACCTGTAAACACTACTAGATGCTTACTCTGCAAGTAGAAAAAGAGATAAATTAAAGAAGCTGACTACATCATACAATAAAACAGAGAAAGGTTCCGAATACAAACATCAATAAGTAGTCTCAGTCAATACCTTTTTAATCATGATAGCTAGTTGCTCTATCTGCAAAGAAGAAAAAAAATATCTTAGCATATAACCTATTCATTTCAGTCAAGGTTATGATACCCTTGTATAACTCACACACACACACAAACACACACACATTCATTAGAATGCAATGAAGGAAACTTCTCATTAGGTGATAAATTGGTGCATTGCATTCAATACAAAAGAAGAGAAACAATTGAAAGAGAACTAACATAACAGGTGTAAATGTAGATCAAAAGAATGATTAAAGAAACATCACAAAGGGTTCTTGATATTCAATATAGCAACCACCCAGCACAAGAAAATCAAACCATATGGAATGAGTGACAGTAGTAACCTTCGTGAATTTTAAAAAAAAAAAAAAAAACACATTCATGCATATCTGCGTAAACAGTGTACTTCATATAAATACAATGTTATCAATGGCGGATGACAGATTATGTCTGTCATCTAAAACTCCGCCATATAAACATGGTGTTGCAGTCCATGGTGGATATGATAGGTTTTGCAGCCTATGACGAATGGCACAAAATCCACCATGCTATAATGCCATAGCGGAAATTTGACGATACTCCTCAAACATATGGACAAACTTTGACAAATACCATAGAAAACTAATAAAACAGGGAAATTAACAGTCAAAACAACACTAGCCACAATACATTTAAATCGAAAATTGGTAACCTACTTTAAACAAATATACATGTTTAATAATTGCTTATGGTACTAGTCGAGAGCTCCATATTGGATAGTGATATGATCTGAGTAGTGGCTATAAGTGTTGGACATATCTCACTTACAACCCGGTTTTGTGGGGTTGAGTTAGACCTCTCAAATCTTAAGATGGTATTAGAGTCTATCCTAGATCTGTCAGGGGCCCTGTTATCGAGCCACTTGAATCACGCTCTAGATATTCAGTCCTAGGCATTAGGGATGTGTGTTAAATGTCCCACATTGGATGGATTGTTATTTGGATTGAATTAATAGTTATAAGTGCCGGGTATTACTCACCTTACAAGTTGGTTATGTAAGGTTTAGTTAGATTCAACCCAAAGCCGAAATTATAATCTGTGATGGCCCAGCTGATGATTCCATTATCATATTCATACAGATAACGGATCTTCAAGAGTCAATAAGAAATAGATAAAATGAAAAGCTTCATATCCTGAAACTAAAAGTATAATTCAGCTTATCAAATAAAAAGCTAAGTAAAAACCAATGAAGTGGACCTCGAATGCATTTTCAAAACAAATTGAAGCCTAGTAGATTTCTACATTGTACCGAAATCTCACATAGGTAGCAGTGTATATTCATCAGTGGCACGATATAATCTATCTTCAAGGTACTAAGCCCCTTCAATACCCTAACATTCATTGAATATTCAGGTTTGGATCAACCAGTAACATCAATTGCACGAACAGACAAAGCTCATCATTTGTTCATTATCTTTAGCATATTAACCAATGTCTATAAGCACAAACCTGGTCAACATTTCAATGTCTCAAAAAAATATTATTCACTAAATCAAAACCCTTGTACAACAAAAACATAATCATCACCCAAACTATTCATCATCTTCATCACAATCCAATATCAAACATATTCACAATCATGCATGCTAATCATCAAAACAAAAACTAAAATTCACCCAAATTTCAGCTCAAGAACCACAAGATCACTACATTAACCAATCAATCATGCAACACATAACAACAAATGATCACAATTGAACTCCACAAGCATAAAAATTTGAACTTGAAATGAAAGATCATGACAAAAAGAGCACAAAGGGTAAGCAACAGTGTAAACAAGAACACAAGAAAGAAACATCAAGAAAGGGACCCACTTTTTCAAGCAAAACGTGAGATGGGTCGAAATGCTCTGTCATTCCAACGTTTCCAACATCTTCTATGTAGGAAAGTTTCTCAGCATACCCAAGAGACATGGTTGGTTGGTGACTGAGTTTGATGCCAGAATAGCTTACAAAGTTAATCACTTTTTTTTCTGCTCTCAAAGGAAATGAGTGAAGAAGGTTTTTGTGATTCAACAAAGAGAATGAGAGAAATGTGAAGGTTTTGTTCCTTTTAAGGAGACCCCAAAAGGCAAATATATAGACTCACAAACATAAGAACACTTCCACCCCAAACCAATTGCAACTTTTTTTTCTTTCAATTTTTTTTTTTTT
>Ga0099826_10001746_pt1 | contig 13417 bp, 2 predicted proteins | sample Mtrugardesep15_FD_76830 | JGI IMG/M metagenome (GOLD analysis project Ga0099826, IMG submission 76830) | Root nodule microbial communities of legume samples collected from California, USA - M. trunc garden sep15 | ecosystem: Host-associated > Plants > Roots > Nodule | place: USA: California... | reverse complement strand
CTAGTTGAGAATTTCTTCTTACCAAATATATGCTCTTTCTTTGAAACCAATATAGGATCAATAAGAGCTGGTCTACAACCTGTTCTTCTATAAGCATCTTTTTTAAGATCACCAAGAAGAAGAACAACCTCTTCATCACAAACAACAGCTACATAGTATTCTGCAGTTGGTTCTGTTTCTCCGTTGAATTTAGCAGCTTTAAGGTCCCAGAAAATGTCAACAGCTTTGTTTCCATCAACTATAAACCGTTTTGAACCTTGTTTTCTCCAAAAATACCATGGTTTTAGCTCAACTTTGCAGGTATATTGTGCTTCTCCTTCTGGACCTTCTACTGATATTGATAGCCCATGAAGCAACAAGTTTTTGCACCATGTGATGGTTATCAAACGGCAGTAATCAGCTACCTTTGTTCTGTATACTGACATGTATACACTCTGACCGGAACGTGTCACACCGCCTCCGTGATCATCACTCAGCTTCTCTGCTGGTGAAAAGCATGTAGGAATACCAATTGAGTCTTGCATCGTTGTAATCGTTGATATTGTAGAGAATTACGATCAATATATATCAAAAGAAATTGATGGACCGACTCAGGTTGCGAAAGCAGCCTAATTTTTTTAAAATATGGGTAAAGATATCATAGAGAATTGCGATCAAGTGTGATTGATATCTTAATCGCGGTTGAACATAGACGGAGATATCAAAAACCTCGATGTCGCGACTGTGGTTGCCATAGAGGCTAGAGTTGAATAGGGCAATATAGCAGAGATGAGAAGTGAAAAATGAGAGAGGAGAATAGACTTGTTGGGAATTTTAACAAGTACTTGTGAAGAGAGTGAGAGGGTGAGAGATCTTAGTCACAAGGTGAATGAATAATGGATGGTGCCAGATGTGATTTTGGAAGCATTATTAAGTAAATAATTAATTGGAATTAAAAACAATAATTTTCCAAACTGGCATATGGATGGCAGTGAGTGAGAGTGAGTGATAGAAAAACTCTTTTTATAATATGGATTTCTTTATCACTCATTTAGTTGAGACCTATTTTAATATTTTTTGTTGGGGGTTAAAATTTACCTTTTTAAGTTGAAACTTTAATCTGTACTAACTTTTTAGAATCCAAGGTTGCTTTATTTATGTATACTATATTAAAAAGTGGTTACTTCCAGGCAGTTTGATGCAAAGAAGCCATTTTTCATCAGATTTGGTGTATAGATTTTCACAAATTTAGGAATCATTTATTCATAACATCACATGATATGGTCAAAAATAACCGGTCAAAACTGTTAGGAAAAAAAAAAAAAACTGTAGTTGTGAGGGTTAGCTTTCCAATGCAAGGGGCCATCATCATATTTTCCTCCTTGTTAATTCCATTGCATGTGACTTTTTAATTAATAATAACTTTTAACCTGTGAACATCCACAATAAATACATTCATTTTTGAGTAGTTAAATAAGTCTCATATGTATAAATTTATAATTTTTAAATTGTAGTACCTAATAAAAACTCAATCCTTTCAACGCATCATCTCACACAAATTTCTTAAATAGAACATATTAATCAAGTATTAATAACTTTATATCATTGCATATCAATTTTTTAATATTAAAAATGTGTGGATCCCACTTAAAAATAGGGGTCTTAAGTGAGACATTGAGTCTTATAAAACCACAAGAAAATTCTTCCTCAATGAGATACCTAATAGATACCAAGTCTTAAAAGTTAAGACTCTTCCATTAAAGCTCGTTTAAGAGTCTTTAAATTCAAAAAATGTGTCCCTAACAAGTTTAATCTAGGAGGAGAATGATGTGACATAAGTACCATAAATTACTTAATGAAGCTATCCATCCTTAACAATATCTTGAGTAAATTGTGGAATCCATCATAGATTCTTAAAAGATTGAACTACTAAAGCAAAATTATAATGAATTGCTTTAAAGTGATGTAACATTGTGAGCTCTACTAAAGTCATCGATAATGGGTTGCAGTAGTTGCACTATTTGAGGCGTTTCAAGTACCAAATTTCGGTTTTTGTTAGCATTTTATAAATTGAAAGAAATTAGAGCTAAACTAGTAAAGTGGGACGACAAAGCACTTCAGGTGATCGATCTTCAAGTGAAGTACTTATATATAGGGTTGGTTGTAGCATTGAATGGCCAGATCATAGTAAGAATAGCCCATTTGTAAATTGATACACCAATTTCTTATTGTTTATCTAATTTTTTAGGGCAATTCTATTGTACACAATTGAGATGTGATGTAATTTATTGATCTTAATGGTGAAAATGATACTTCTGTATGATGCAAGATCATTTTACATTAATATGTTAGACAAAACCTATATTTAAATTAAAGTTTGCAAATTTCTTTCAACATTCCCTTTTTCATTTTTATCTAATATTTAGTTTATGAAATTAAATTATATATTTTTTGGAAGTTATTATCCCACGTTTTTACTTCCAAGGATGATATAGTATATAGTGATAGGGATTTGGATCCCCTATATTTGGATCTTTTAACTTTAGGTAACTTTAAGTTTAGAGAGGAGAGAGCATAAGATATAAATATGGAGGGAAAAATATGAAAGATGAAAGAGTAGGAAGAAAGTCGTTTAACTTATGAAGTTAGAGAACTCTTAATCATGAGCTGCAGAAAACGACTTGCAAACTATATAGTTGCAATTATAAACTTGGTATTATAGTTGAATAGTTAATGAAAGATACAAACTTTGAATTTAAAGAATGAGATTCAAGTCTCGCTAGTCCTTCTGAAAAGAGGTAAGTGTAAACATTTTGTAAATGTTCTTAAAATCTTATGTGTCTTTGATTGGAGCACCATCATCTCACACTATTTTTTTTTTTATCAAAAATTATAATAGTAATTGCATTTGACCTTTGTGATTTAATTAGGTAATGTAGCTACCTGAATTGTCCACATACTTTTGTTCAAAATAAACACGTCCACATACAATTGGATAGCATTCCAACTGTCTCATACATACCTAACTAAGCTCGTACTCGATTCTCACCCAAAAGTTGAAAGAAGACCTAATCTTATGTAAATTATTGTTTAGTATTTCTCTAAAATATTATTAATCAAAAGAAAGAAAAATATAATAGGGCACTGTATTCTACTTGGATGCGGTGTAGTTGTGTCAGGATTGAGGTCGTCATTGATGGTCAACATTTTTTCATGTGAATGGAAACAAATCTCTTAAAAATATTACTTTTTTCTGACATCAAAACCTTGAAAATCTTTTTTATTATGAATCGATGAAAATGTTTTTTATTTGATCCAAATCAAGTAGGAAAACTGCCTCAAAAAAAGTTCGAGGAAAATGAAATGAAAAACAAAAGTAATAAAATGCGAGTCACGGGAAGCTTGGCTTGGTGGTACACTAATTCTAAAATTAAACTAGCTAGTGCATACCTATCAGTGGTCTATGAATAGACCTTAGAACGTGTGTTAATCACAAACCGTTTTGTTAGATTTTGTCAAAAAAAGAAAACATTGTACTACGAGATAGGAATAATTAAGATTCTCCATTGTCTTGGTTTTTCAGGTGTTATTGTTGCAGTAATAGTGCTTACCTGTATCATTAAGGGTGATTTGCTAGTTTCACCGTCTACGAGCCTTAATTATTTTTACCGCATCAGTCTCATTTGAAGGATCTTTGACGCAGAACAGAAGCAAGGGTTACAAACGTTAATTAAATCTAAAAGATAAATAGATGGGTTGCAATCGGCAAACCTATTAAATAAGGATTGCTGAAATCCACCAGAATTGAGAGAAAAGTCTCTTATAATTTTATTGAATAAAAAGTGTCTTAGACTGCATAAGTTCCGTTTAAATACTAAAAGAAATAACAAATCTGTATGGACCGAAAAATAACAAAATGTAATAAAATATTGTAGAATATGCTTAAATATTTTTTAAACAAGAATGTGTTGAAATATTAAAAGGCGGTTTCGGGCTTTCAGATGACTAAATTAACTCCTACGTCATAGCGAAACGATGTGTATTGCTCGTGTGGTTCGGGGCTTTCCAAAAAGGTATAATTTAGTTCATTCCAACACCAGATGCAAAATTTGCATCAATTTGACTGAACATTTCTTGCGCGCTACTTCGACTTCGATTCGTGTTGTCAGCTTGTCTACGTCAATCTCATATCAAAATGGATAAGAAAAAACATAAAATCAAAGTAGCTATTCTATGGCCAATATCTGTACTTCTGAGTCATGAGTCATGAGTAGGGAATGATAGACATTTTCATCTTACAAAAAAGTCTTGCTCTAGCATCTGCAAACCACATGCTAACCAAATTTGCAACATTGTAAAGTAAAAGTAAAAGTGAACAGCAATATGTGTCCCATAATGTTATGGGCCACTCCATACGTCTTGAATTTGCATGTCCAGCCTGGTTTGTTAATGGCTCAGGCTATTCTTCGACACAAGTAAGAAAAAAGACACACGTGCTTGGCCACACACAGTCTTCAGTGTCTCCACTCTACACACACACTTCGTGGTTCTTCTAACAAATTTCCATAATATAGTAGCTAATCAGTCTCTTTCTTTTCTGGCAAGTTTAGTTAAAGATGACATGATCAAAAGCTAGACAACAAAAATATATGACACTAGTACAATATAATGTTAATTTCTGATACAAATCCAATGATAGAGTACATATAATATAATGTTTTTTTTTACGGGAAATATAATACTTTAATAGTATAATGTAATGCTAAATCAAATTGGTCATTTGTGTTTGTAATTATATAAGTATAATGTTATTTTTAAAACTCAATTTTAATGATACTAAATATAAAATATATAACTATTTAGTTTATAAATATGTAGATATTAATTCTAATTTTAACAAACATAAATCTCATCTTTGGTTGTGATACATTATGATGAATCTCGAATGACAACCTAAACTTAGTCTAATGATCCCCGTTGTCAATTTTTTTTATAGTCGGGCACTTTTGTCATTTGATTTATGACTAAAATCTTGAATTATTTTAAGGTTAGTTGATGATATATTAAATGTAATTTTGTATTGTTGAATAGTTTCTCTTATAGAGGAAGACCTAAAAGACTGAGAGAAATTATTAATAAGGATCTAGAGATTAATGTAGTCACGGTGAGATAAGGCTTGGTTGTTTGATTTATGTAGCCGACGGTGAGATAAGACTTGGTTGTCATTGCTCCTCGTTTTTCCTTTATTTGTATCCTCAACTAAATTACAATTAAATAAGCAGAACGATGTGGTTCAAAGAAAGACATGGTAAAAACAGCCATAATGCTTACAAGCCACTAGACTGGTGAATTCTTAAAAATAGAGGCTTAAAGAGATAGTTTAGGTGCAGATTTCAATTTGACCTCTTGTTAGTTCTTAACCCAATACTAGAATTTAACACACCATACATATAGCAACAGGTAGATTCATTCAACTGTTACATTAGAGAAATAATCAGAATCATAAGGGTTCACAATGACTGAAAACCAACTTGTGAGTTTGATGATATTACATTACCTTCCTTTCTCAGAAAATATTTGGGCTACAAAAACACCTCATTTGGATCATTTTGTAAAATAAATAAATAAATGACTAACTTATTTAAAAGTTCAAATACCTTTGATGATCCTTTAAGTTGGATGTTTATAACAAGTTAGTCATTTAAGTCTTTTTTGTTACAAATTGGTTTTTAAGTTTCTTTTTGTTACAAACCGGCCCTTTAAGTCATATAACTTTAAGAATCGTATATGATATTTGGCCTATTTAAAAGCAATGCAATGCTCTAGAGAAAGAAGTACTCCTACATATTACTGCAACAAAATCTGAACTGATACCTACAAGTTTTTCTGGTAATAAATTCCATAAAACATGTCAATAGTTTATTTTATATTGTTTCTATAGAATCAATGAAGTCACTCAATTGGTCTCTTGTGGTTGAAAATGTATCCCCCTCAATGATCACATACATGCTGCACGAAGCAATATCTTCAAAATTGTGAGGACTAAACTGAACATACAGCTCTACTATCAAAGTTTGAGTAACTACATTCATCTCTCACATTAAACTCAACCAAAGAATTGAAAATAGATGATAAAATTTCATACACCATAATTGTCGCCGCATTCAGAGTGGTTTTCCTGAGTTCTATGATACTTAACAGTTTTATCATCTAGTTCAAATTTTACATGTGTTAAACCCAGCTCTCTTACCAATTATAGCCGATAATAGATCTAGACCTTCTCCTTCATGTACTTGAACTTTAGGAGACTGCTATAGTGTCCAAGCTCTGAAGAAATCGTCGTGATCATCCCAAATACAAATTGCATTGCCCATAGTACTATTGAGATTAAATATTGGTTGTTTGAGAAACTCTAAGAATGGATAGAACCAACGTAACATTACACGGTAGTGCTAAGTTGATATCAATTCGATCTGCGTATCTTTTTCTTCTTTATAATTGTCCATATAAAGGAGAAACACCTTACTAGTAAAGTACATTTAAACAAATTTCTATGAAGTTAACTGAAAGATCAACTTTAATTAATAGAGGTCTGAAATACATATGGCATCAACATAACTATTGCTTATACTAATCACCTTCTAAATCGATGCACCGCAGTAAAACCCAGTGCCTCTTGGACCAGCATCATAATACATAGGCTATCTGAATATGTAAGAAGCTGCTACTAATTCATTCATGACTTACGTGACTAAATTAAATTATATTCTATGAACAATCTTCCACGAATATGGTTGATAAAATCAGCTTTTGAACAAAAGTTGCCCTCAAACCTTGTTCTTGTTGTTCCTGATCAACGCCATCAGTCCCAGACCTGCAGAGACAAAATCAGCTTACATGATTATATTATATCATAGTATCAAAAAATGAGAATTTGAAAAACTTAAACACAGGCTAGAAAATTTTTTAATCATGTAACCGTCAGGGTTGTGAGTTTGATTCAAACTGTTAACAGTCTAAAACTTCTTAATTGGTGGTTCGGCACTTGACTATAATCTGCAAGGCTGTAAATAGCATTGTAGTCAAAATTCCTCCGACTTAAATCCTAAAGTTCCAGTTTTACTAGGATTTTGCCTATTTTGGGATTTTGCCTATATAATGCGCATGCACAGAATTGGCATGCTTGGTATGTGATGCATTCTACAATATAAGCTTCTCAAGGTTTATCTTGTTATGCCAACTCTACACAACAATAAAATATCTAGAGAAAAAGAACCGTACCTTTTTGCTTTATGAATTTCTTTATCCTTGTCGCTGAGGCTGGAGTTTTCATCTGGATGGTTACTGTTATAGTTAGGAATCGGCACATTGCAGATGAATGGTGACAAAAGCGGATCAGGTATCGATTCTTGTTTGTTTCCCCTGGCAGCTAGTTTCTTGCCAAACATTTCTGAGTTACCAGACCAGATGCTAGATTTCTCAGTCTTCCACCCCCACTTTATATAAAAAAAATAAAAAAATCAATAAAACGAATTGAGTAAGACAATAAAGAAATGCCATAAAGTCAAAACATATGCAGGATTACGATTTAGTACACAAGAATTATGAGATAAGCAAAATATACCTTTCGCGAGCTTGAATGTGTAAATCGTGTGAACACATCGTTCCCTAAATTTTCTTCACACACAGGACAAACCTGAGGTACAAAAAATAGGATCACATATTTTAATCATTGTTTACTTGCATGAAATGTATGGAAAAAAGAAAACAGATTACAACAAAAATTACGGCCAGACCAAAATTTAAGGAAACAGAAAAAAGGTTATACCACATTTTTTGGGGAAGAACAATACTCCTCTTCAAAATCACTGCAGAGAGGAACTTGAATTTCAAAATCACAAAAAGGGCATCGAAAATCAGATTGGTAGTCGTCATCCACGTCTGTGTAACGAATTACTGAGTAATTTTCTGTGGTATGAATGGGATCGTTGTTAGAAAGCTTCTGAAGCACAAGCACAATGATTCTATATAGCATGCTGATAACAAAAATTCCTCAACATGACTAAAGCAATAGAAAATATAAATTAAACCTACATAATATGCAGATATAGCATTACAAGCTCGCAAAATACCAACAAGTGCTTATTAGCATAAGTGCTTAATAATAATATATAGCCTTTTTTTATATAAGATGAGCACAATACAACCGTAAAGGCACCATTGTGAGTTAACTTACTACCCAACTTTTCTGCTAAAACAAATTAAACTTACATCTCCACTATGTTGGTCCCCAAGAAACTATATAACTTAAGCGTTAATTTTTTTTCAAGAATGGAATAAAAACGTGATTATTTTTACAATATATATATTGAATTAGTAAGTTAGAGTTTGCTATTAGTTAGTTGGTTGGTTAATACTCAATTAGCTCTGTATATAGAGCACCTTGTACACATTTTCCATATCTTTACTTTTGTTTTGCTAATTAATTTGTTAGAGTTTCAATTAGTTGGTTAGAGTTTGTTAATAGTTAGTTAGTTGGTTAATTCTCAGTTAGCTCTATCTATAGAGTACCAAGTACATATTTTACATGTTTTTCAATCTTCTCAATACGGTGCTTCGGAAGATTCCTTTTGAGAATTCTCTCTCATTTTCAAGCTCTCAAGCTTCTAAATTCAATGTCATTCAGATTTATAAGAATTTTATCAATTATAAACACTTATTACATAACAATTTTTTTTAACAAAAGATAAAATAAAGTCAAATTGTTGTCACATAATACAAGCTATTTTCATAAGCTACTATGAAGAGCGTATGAAAATAAGATGGAAACATTTATGGACATGTGATATGCTATTTCTGTAAGTGTTAATACTATTACCTAATGTTCAAATAAGTCCATCCAAGCATGAATCATGGATTCAAATGTCATAACTATTCAGTCCTATGGGCGGTGTTGAGCAAATAATTATAAAGGATCTCATCAAACAGTTTTACAAGCCAACCTTAAACTAAGAACTCAGATAGATAAAACCACGGATCAAACATGAGAGGCAAAACAAATTAAAAAGAAAAAATAAACAGAAAAGGAGGGTACTAAAAGTAATAGTAGTAACCAGAGTGAAGTGGAGCAGATTGAAGAGTAGAGAAGTGCTTTGAAGAATGAATACTGGCCATGATGTCCAAGTCCATGATGATATCACCTTCTTTCTTTGTTTCTTCACAAGAGTACTGTGAAAGTGAAAGTGATGGTTTTGTTTGGTTGAGGCTTCTTGTGGTGGTGAATGAGAAAAGGTTTATGAGTCTGAACTCAACAACTCCAAAAGAGACGACTTTGCTTGTCTATCATTAGTCAAGTCATCACCATTCACCAATGGCTTTGTGGCAATGTGATGATGTTTTGCTGAGTCATGTTTGGTTTCTGACACTGGATGCTTTTCCAACACACAAAAAGATCAACAATCATCACTCTCATTCACACTTGTCCTATTTTCGATCAACATTTTCTTTCTTTCCCAAAAAATTATAATTAATAATAGGACATTAGTTAAAAAAAATATGTAATTAAATGTATAAAAGTTTAAAAAAAATGTCTTTTTCAATGTAAAACTTACTTTTTTGTTTCTTTAATTGGTTTCTCAGAACATTAGTATGATCCTTTTTTAAAATTCGGTATTTGATTCAATATCGACTAACTTAAAAGATTTAATTAAATTGTTCACTTTCAAAGGTCATGTTTAAATCCAAAACTGCAAAGTTATATATATGAATTAATTCACCAAAATGACATCGAGGTGAATTAAACATGAGAGTAACACATTTCAATTTTTCAAACAACACTATCATACCAACTTAACAAAAACATCATGATTTTGTGTATTTAAGTGATCTCACGTGTTCCCTAGAAGAAAAAAAAAGTGATCTCACTTGTAAATAATTGCAAAAGATATATCTTTAATAAAATTACTAAATAAATCAACTAATAACTATACAACCGTACATTTCAACAATACTAATTTATTTTAACAGTAAAACACATGAGAGAGTTATCCTTTATGTTGAACACGTTTGTTGGTTTCCATCTTAGTATGGTATTTGTTGATTCAAATTGACATATTCGCTTCAATTCATTACAAATATAATGAAAACTTGAGCATCCGAAAACATAAATATTTTGTTTACTTTTATTTTATTATATTTATAGACATTATTATGTGGTCGATGTATACTATTAACTAAGTGTTACAAGATTGTTTGCATATTATTTTTTTCAGTGAAAATAATAAACAACACAAACACAAAGTAATGTCGTGGCAGTGAGCACCATTGATAACGTAGGGGCTAAGCATCACACACACACCTATCCAAAGAGGCGAAGGCACCTCTAACATCAAAAGGTTGTTCAAACGTAAAGGAGTCTTTTTGTGACCTTAAAGTAGTCTTTATTAAAATGCATAAAAGCTATGTTGAGAAAAATGATAAACACGACAAATTTTTCTGTCCTTTTTACATTCGAATATATTCGACTTGGTAGTGGTTGATGAAGATGTTCATGTATCTAGTAACGTCTTTACATAATGTGAATCTTATGGATTAGAAGAAGCGATTAGGAATAAATAATTATAGGAGAATGCTAAGTGTTGTCCTCTAACAGCAGTAGTGTTTAACAAATAATTAGATGGATGCTTTGGTCTCTAAGGTTCATAGTTTTAGCTATCTAGTTGAGGTGATATATGTGGTAATGGAAAGTTAAGAAAGAAAACATCATTTTGTATTTATTAAATGAAGACCGAAATCGGCATTTATCATGGTGAAAAAAAGTCTCAAGTTTTGGATGAATCTTAAATTAGGATTGGTTAGATTGTTGAGATTGGTTTGAGTATTTGATCTAATTTGATTTTAAATTTAAACTAGATATAAACTCGCATATCGCCCAGATTAATAAATAAAATTATTTTGCATTTTTTTTTCATGATACATATTGTAATCTATAGTGTTTATTGTATGATGACTCCACATAACAAAAAGATGTGAATATATTTCAACCTAGTGGATTACATTCGTTCTCAAAGATAGACGTCAATGGAGTTTTGTTGTTTACACAAATATTGCTCCTTGAGACTTGATATTTCAACCTAAAACCCCACTCTTTCATCAGATATTGATGTAGCCCTTGAATCTTGCATCACACGATTCAACCTCTAACCCTCAACTATAAACACACTTGATCAACCAATGTTATGAATCGATCAATCCGACGGCCTCCTCAATCTTTCCATGAGCCACCCAAATCCTTGAGTCTTCTTTGATCTTGAGCACTCAACCTTTGATTCACCTTTGATTGTTTACGAATCATCAATTAATCATGAGTTGTTGGATGAAGAAAAACTCTCCAATTCGCTAAAGGACGTGAAAGACCTCAATATTTTCTTTATGTTTCATTTTTCCTCCACTTGTAAAGCCTTGGAATATTGAAATCTAACGTACAAAGAAATCCTATAGAAGTAACTCACAAAATTCTCATCACGATCAATAGTTAAGAGTGTTCAAAGAATAAAAGGTAAAAGATAAGTCTTTGAGACGAGGTTGTGAAAATATTATGTTTTCGAAAAGTTGTGTTATGTTTACTTCTTTGTATAGGTTTTTGTAAAGTAGTGAGAAATTGAAGTTATAAAATATGTTGTAAAAAAATTGAGTGAAATGACTTACACCTAAAATTGAAATAATTCTTGTACTAAAAAAAGTGAAACGATTCACAAAACATTATGATATATGAAACAATTCGCTTAAAAGTGAAATGATTCACAAAAAATTTATGGATATACGAAACAATTCACTTAAAAAAAATCAACAAAAACATTTTTTAAAAATGAGTGAAACAATTCAATATTTGAAGTGAAACAAATCACACTTTTCTTTGACAGTGTGAAACGATTTATTCTACAGAGTGAAACGACTCACAAGTTAAAAATGTTCAAAAAGAACAACATATGAATGAATGTAAGGTTTTAAAATATGCAACTTAGATATGATAGTGAAGTTAAGATCATAGGAGCTACGTAGGTACACAAATTCTACTTAAGAGTTCTAGCATCCAATCAAAATCAGTATTAGCCTAACTACAAGAAATTAAACTAAAGATCAAATGCACCCATAAATAGTTTTTCATAAAATTATTTTGACTATTTCAATGTTTTGCAATGATTTTTTCGGATAGTAAAATTTTAAAAATGATAAAAATAAGAAGCTATTCTGAGTATTGTAAAAATCATTTTCGAGAGATACTTCTTTTTTGAAATAATATATAATTTTTATTATATTAAAATCTCTAATGAATATTTATATTTTTTTAATGTCAATGAATATCTATCATATTTATGTCAACATTACTTTTTAAATTTAGTTAGAGATATTTGGTCTCCATGGTCATAACTTAGTTAACAAGAATATTGTATTATATATGCAGTGACTCGAATTCGAACCTCTAAATCTCCACTTATTCACTTTAAAATGGTGAAATTCTTACAACTAGGCTACTCAATAAATAAAAGAGTTTGTTGACTTTTATATTTTAAGAAAGATCATAACACAAAATAAATAAAAAATAATAATATTCATTGTCTTTTTTTTTTGTGTGTGAAACATGTGTCTATACTTTACTTGCAAACTAGTTCCTAAGGTTGGGTAGTATAACAATGAACGACAAAACTCTCATTCAAATATACAACACGATTGTATTTTTGCGAGTAAATTCAAACACACGGCTATTGTTATCCTTGAAGTGAAAATTTTCATTGTTTTTGGGGTGAATCCGATATCTTGACGTGAATTTACATGCTCCTACGGAATAAAATATAAACAAAAATATGTTTAAAAAACCAATATATGCGATTAAAATATTGTACCCAAAAAAAAAAAAAAATTAGTACGTATATTATTTTTACCTTTATTTCATTTGGGTTGGGGGATTAAAAAAAATCATTTGGGACGGTATACAATTTTTTTACATGAAAAATATTCAATATTCAGAACACCGTTGATGGAGTACTGGTAATGCATTCCGAAATCTGCAGCAATGAAAGCGTTAGAATCAATTGCTCGTAATCTCAGATTCATCAACTCGTCACTCACCATCCGAGTCAATACAACTCGCTCACTCCACCAGGTTTCTCACTTCTCTCTCTACACCCCACCACCCTTTTTTCTTCCCTCCCCGTTTCACGATTCACTTTTTCACCAAAAACACTATTTTTCTTCTAAACCCAACTCCATTGTAGAGCTTATTCAAACAAACGCTTGGTCTCAAGGGTTTGAAAAAGAGTTAGAAAATTGTTACCCTTCTTTGACCCATGAAACTGTTGTTTACATTTTGAAACAATTGGATAATGACCCATTAAAAGCTTCTTGCTTTTTCAATTGGGTCAGTAAGAAAAATTGGTTT
>Ga0099826_10001745_pt1 | contig 13419 bp, 8 predicted proteins | sample Mtrugardesep15_FD_76830 | JGI IMG/M metagenome (GOLD analysis project Ga0099826, IMG submission 76830) | Root nodule microbial communities of legume samples collected from California, USA - M. trunc garden sep15 | ecosystem: Host-associated > Plants > Roots > Nodule | place: USA: California... | reverse complement strand
GAATTATGAGTAATTAGTCAAATACACTCCGAAATTGTAGGTTTCGTCAATTACCCCCAAAATTCACAAAACGTCAATTACCCTCTCAAAATTTTACACCGTCAGTCAATTTGGTCCTTCTGTTAAGTGGTTTAGTTTAAGGTGATGATGTGGCTATTTGATGCTGACGTGTCAATGGTTGCTGACAGGGGGTAAATGACTGAATTATAAAAGTCACTTTTAATATTATTTTTTTATTACTTTCCCTCCAAATATATCCCTAATTTCACCCACAACATTCCAAAACCCTTTTTGTTTCTCTCCCTTTCAACACTGATAAAATGCATGTGTTTATTTGATTATAAGTTAACTACTAAAAAACTATAGGGGGTTTCTGACCATTACTGATAAGCTGCAGGGGGCTTTTGATTATTACTGATAAAATATAGGGGGGTTTTGACAGAAAGTTTTAAATTTCATGATGTTTTTTTAATAACCAACAATAACAACACAAAAAAATTGTTCTTCTTCCTCAACAATCCAGTCTTCCATACATCTTGATCAAGGGTTCCATTAATCAACCCCAAAGCATCAGCCTCAACAACCCATACAAAAAAATTACAACTGTCCTTATGATACTGGAAATCAAAATCAAAGTTATCCAACAAGATCAAAGTTACCCAACAACTTAACAAACCACAAAATTGGGTATATAATGGGGTAAATCCCTAAAAATACATAAAGGGGTAAGCGAATTTGGAAAAAAAAATGGAAAAACTAAAATTAGGGTTCAATTACCTTTGAAAATGGGCATGAGAAGAATTCTCTACCAAAATTCGAATCAGTTCCAGCAATTCTCACAACATAAATTCGTTCACAGGGGCATTTGAGAGTAACAATGTTCGTGCTTTCACCCATGGAAGAAGAACTTTTTGTTTCTTTCATTTTCCTTTGATATGTATATCCAAAACCACCACCCATCATTTTCAATGATTTATAAAGAACTGGATTTAGATGGAGAAGATCGAGGAAGAATTAGGAAGAAGACGAAGTCTGGGTTATATAGAAGGAGGAAGAAGATTGCATAAAAGACAACATTCTAAAAAAAAAAAGGCAAAAAACCCCCCATGACGTGTCTTAATGATTGTTCTACGTGGAGGTGCCATTTGGCCGGTTAACGGACACGTCACACCTAAATGGGCGGAGGGACGAAATTGACTAACATTATGCAATTTTAGAAGGGGGGTAATTGACGTTTTGTGAATTTCGGGAGGGGGGTATTTGACAAAACCTGCAATTTCAAGGGGGTATTTGACTAATTACTCAAAAAATTATATATAGGTAAGTTTCTTTTTAGTTACATAAAATACACCAGTTTCGATATAAACTAACCATTTTAAGGGGGATGCATTGGATTATGATTTTAAGGGATTTTAAAAGACTTTTTTATCATGAAAAAGTCTTGTGATATTTAATTAAGACTCTTTCCAACTTAAAAAAAGTATGGTGGTATTCAAAAGACTCTTTGTCATTTAAAAAAAGTTTTGTTGTATTTAATCAAGACCACTTAAAAAAATGTCTTGTAGTATTCAAAGTCATTCAAATTTCGAAGGATTGTTTAATAAATGACATTTTGATGGATTTTGTGAGATTTTTTAGTGAAATTTTAACATGAAAAAGTCTTTCATGAAAAGAAGAGATTTCTTAAGATTGATTTTTCTTTTAAGATTTTACTATCTCTCCCCCTTTCTCTCTTACTCTCTCCCTCTTTCTTCCCTCCCCCTCTCTCTCACTCTCTCTCTTCCTCTCCCTCTCTCGTTTCCCTCGTCTCTCTCCTCCCTTATCTCTCTCTCCCCCTCTCTCTCTTAAAAAAATAAAATAAAATAAATAAGAGTTTGCATGAAGACTTTGTGAAATAAAGTGTGTTATGATTTTTTTTTTCAATAAGTCTTTAAAATTCATAAAATCTGTTAAAATCTTTTGAAATACATAAAATCATTTTAAATCCTCTAAAATCTTATTAGTTAAATCATGCAAAGTCTTTTAAAATCATCAAAGTCATTAAAATCCTACAAAATCTTTCAAAATCCGTAAGACTTTATTAAACAAAAATTATTCTTTAAAATCTTAATCTAATGCACCATCCTAAATTTTGTAAAAATAAAATCTTAACACGTGATTCAAAAAATAATCAATGAGTAATTTGTGGAAGATTGTATAAATTCAAAATCTATTAGAAACAGGCACGCATCGTGATCGTGGTGGTGTTAGAAATTCCTTGAATGGATAATTTACCCTCTCCGCTGGTGGTAGAAATTCTAAACCGCCTCAAAGACTCAACCGATTTAGCAAGATGCAGACTCGTTTCAAACACCTTCAACGCCGCTTCCTCCGAAGTTCGTTCGTTGACCCTCATTTGTTCCATGTCTCGTTACCTCAAATCACGTTCACCAGAAACCAGACACCTCATCACCCCTTTCAAAACCGTTCTCAAAAACCTCGTTCTCCAATCCCCCAATCTCGAATCCGTCACCCTCGGCGTTGATCGTTCTCTTGTTGAAATGCCCTTTGACGATTTTGAAGATGAATCTGATGATCTTCACCTTACGGATTTCAATTTCATCCAAGACTGGCTTCCTTCGCTTTCGAATTCTATTAAGTCGCTGTCTGTTTCTGATTTCTGGGTTCAATCTTGTTGGAGACGTTCACAAGCTTTATCCATCATCTCTTCCACTTGTTAGTCACCTTCTTAATTCTCAACTCCTTTAATTATTATTTATTGTTTATGGTTCTAAATTGTTATTGTAGTTGCAATTATGCTATGAAACTTGAAATTGTGGAAATTGCAGTCAGAATTATAGTTGAAATATTGTTGCAAAGACTTCTGAAACATTTGAATTATCACCGCAATGGCAGATGCAGAAAGCAATTTAGAATTGAATTTAATTACACTGCACCGTCAGTGTAAAAAGTCAACAATTCACGATAATTGACTCGTGCTTGTAGTTTAGTACTTTAGTTATGTTTAAAGTTTAATACTTATTTTCTTGAATAAATGTTTAAAGTCTAAAATTGTAAAAAGTTGATATTTTTAAAGATATTTGAGGAAGTTACCCAAAAATGTGATATTAAAGAGTCGGTTGATCGGATGCATGTCTAAAAAGGTTTTACACTGTTGTTTCTACAAATTAAATCCTATTTTAAATCATCTAGCAGCTATAATAGATAATTGACGGTGTAAAAAGGTTTTACACGTTCGGTGTATATAAATCAAATCCTATTTTTAATCATCTAATAGTTATAATAGATTGATGCTGTAAAAAGACTTTACGTTGGCAAATCTTGTTGAAAACCTTGCTAATAGTTTCATGTCGTTTGTGCTGCAGGCTATGGTTTGGTGCAACTGGTGGTTAGGAATGCTTGGTTAGCTGTGGATGGTTTGTGTTTGATGCCAACATTGACCAATTTGACTCTTGAGTTTGTAAGATTGGATGATGAGGATTTGAACATGATCAATACTTGTTTCCCTAACCTTAAGGAACTTAATCTTATTGGTGTTGGAGGACTTGAAGAGCCTAAGATTAATCTCTCACACCTTCAAACTTGTCAATGGTCGGTTTCAAATGCTCCTCTTTCTTTGGTTATATCTGCTCCAAGTCTTGTTGATTTCCATCTCAAGTGTGTCAGGCCTAGGTTGCTTTTCATTGAAGCACCTTCCTTGTCAAACTTCAATCTTTCTCTTGAGAACACTGATGAGCTAGTGTTGAAAAACTGTGGTAACATACAATGCCTTCAGCTTGAAGCGGAATGCTTCTCTCTTGCTTACATTTTAAGCATGTTTCGCCGCTGTGTGGTTGTAGAGAGACTAAGCTTAGATTTTGTGAGAAGAACAGAGAGAGTTGTAGAGGTTGGAGTTGATCAAGTAGGAGAGTTTGGTCTTGATACGGTGTTGAATTATTTTCCCAACATAAGGTATCTAAGTTTAGGTTCTGAGGCTTGGTATGTAATGGAGAGTTCTTTCCGCAGGGTAAGTTTGGAAAATGGGACTGGGATGAAGACATTGAAAGAGCTTGTTGCACATATCGTGGTCCTCAAAATTGAGTTTACTCTTGCATTTATTTTCTCTGTTTTGGATAAATGCACCCTCCTGGGAGACGTTTCTCTGCTCATCCACGGTGATGCTGATCCTTGTGTTGCTGGAAATCTCATCTCTGCATGTAGAAGCAAATTCCCTGGAGTTAGATGGAGATGGGGAATATGGAAAGAAGGAGTCAAGGATACTTTGGTTTCAGACGGCATCTAGTTTGTAAGGAAAAGGGAGAGTCGATCTTTGATTTGTTGTAGGTCTACATTACAGATTGTGTTACGGTTAGGAGTAGGGACACTGAAAGATTTCGAATAAATTGTGTTGGAGCAGCTTCATAGAGTAAGAGCAAGCTTCAAACGTTAAAACATCACAAAATATCTATACAAACCTTTTCCTAAGTGTATTGCAAACTAGGAAACCAGATTAACTAGAAGTGGCGTTGGTTCGGTTTTCGACTTTATGTATATTTGTATATAGATCTTTGCTCTGTTGGTGATCACCGCTCACTTGTTTTGAACATATGTATATTCTTGGATTATTCATCCTTGTTGTTCACTTGTTCTTTGACGTGATGTTTATTTATAGATATATTATAATAAAAATCTTAATTTTTGAAGCAGGTTTTTCTTTTTCAATTTGTTCATTTCAGCTATTTCTCAATTCGTTTAACTGAACAATTTTATAGATGGCATGAGGCCGAGCCTATTACGAAATGGTCTTGATACCATGATGGTATCATTAGTGGGGTGAGCTCTAATATTCGTGTTGAACCGCTTATTTGTTACATCGATTCCGTAAGAGCTTTGAAGCTGGTTAAGGAGTCTATTCATCCTCTGCATGTTTATGATGCAGTGGAGCTGCATCATATCCTCCAAGAAATGAATCAGTGTGTTGATTATTTTGTCAAGCTGAATTCTTCTAATCCTGATTATGTACTAAAAATATTTGCCTTTTTTGCTTGGTTGCTAAAACAAAACCATGAATTAGATTTTTTTTTTACAACATATTGATGAACTGCTTTGATCATCTTTTTTTCAGACATATATGGACAGTTAGTGATAAAAAAAAAAACACACACACACGCATGGACTATTGCTTGGGCAATTAGATAAAATAACTACCATATTTTTGGTTATTTAATTTTTTATCGCAAAACCAAATTAATTTCTTAATAGTAAATATGAAATAATTCAAAAACCAAATTTCATTCACTATCTCATAAACTAAAATATGAATTCTACATTATTTATAAAGTGATTCAATATCTTTGAAAAAATAAAAATAAAGTGACTCAATAAAAAGAAAAATATGACACAATAAAAGTTTGTCAGGATCATTACATGAAAATGAAATTAACTATCTAGACGATTCGGCGTGATAATGTTGCTTGATCAACTCCACGAATATGATTTGACTAAGAAGAGCTTGCATCTCAATTGATGGTTCTAAATCTACCACCTGAAAACAAATGATAAATTATATAAGAACCATATACTTTTTTATTTTTCGCAAAGATATATAAGAACCACAAATTAACAAATGTAGACAAAGAAAGATCCATTAAATGTACTTAAATTTAATCTGTACTCAAAGCTGAATGTAGAATACAGTATACAAATATGCAAAGTGGCAACAATGACAAACAATAGATTGACTTATTCTCAACTTTTGAGATTCTCAAGAGCAAATAGCGTGGAGGTCTTAACTTCAATGTCAACCTTAACAAGGCGAGAAGTCGGGTCCATCTGCAGGGATCATTGGCTTATTAGTCATATATAAACAAAGGATTTGAATGGTGCCCAAGATACAGTTTAAGATACAAATTATCCTCAAAACAAAAAAATCACACTTAAATATGTTTCACATGTATGCTTATGTATCCTTTCACTTCATCAGATGCATGATAACTTTTTTTTTGTTGCTATAATTAAAGTTATTAAAAAAAGATAATTAAGATTTAAGATGCCGATGTGTTCTTTCACTTTGTTCTTTTCCAACAAACCTATCTCACACAAGATGTATCATATGTATGCTGAGTACAAAACTCACACTAACACACGCAGAAGCAAAAAGATACAAAATAATTTAGACTCATAATGTACATATCTCATCACTTTGCACAATGATGATTTGAGAATATTAACGAAGAAATCCATTGAAGTTGTTTTAGATGATCAAACAACTTCATAAAAATACCATTCATATCTCATCACTTCAGCACTAATACATTCATTTCTCTCTAACCGTCGATTACTATTGCATTAGACAGCAAAGAACTCATTTCAAAATACAGGAGGGAAAATACATTCAAGACGATGAAGTAAATGGTGAACTTGAGAAGATGTTGTATGATATTTTTAACCATTAACTATTTATTCATGAAAGAACGGTGCATAATTTAAACAATGGAAGTTTGTAGCAACTTAATCTGTTCACTGGAACTGACTAACCCTATGTTTCAATCACGTGATTAGCCGACACAGAACAAAGGGAAATGTGTAAAATTTCAAAATTACTACAAGTAGTACTAAGTAAAGGATTGAAAATCCTAAGACAGACGTTAAAGCCCGCCTACTAAGACAGTTATTGTAAGAATTTAACAAACTACAAGCAAAATAGAGATATGGAAGCCGGTGTTGTCAAATAGCGGCTATAGCAGAGAAGCACCAACAAAATTTAAACAAATTGCTATTGTTTCGTGATAAGCTATTTAGTATAAATTGTTGTCAAATAGTGACACTATGGCACTAAGGCATGGCAGACTTCGAACAAGCCGCCGTTTTCCGCAATCCCCAATTGACGACAATGATGGAAGCGCATGTAAACAGATTTACAGGCAGTACTAAGAAAAAGATTGAAAATCATGTTAGGAGATGCAACAAAGTCCAAAACATATATCACGGAGATGTTTTTCTCAATAAATGTGATTGAATAAAACCAAAACTGTTTTTCTCAATAAATGTGATTGACTAAAACCAAAACAAATTGCAACAAAAGAAATTTAGGAAACAGAATGTTGAACTACTACGTTGCTAGAAAATTGCCTTCACCAAAATTAAACTGAACTTTTTAGGAAATAAACCACCAAGTGCTGAACCTTAGAATAAGCATGTAAATGAAGACAAATCCATCCAAATCATTGAAGCCAAACATCCAACAATGGTCAATAGATACTCATCCAACAATATAGACAAGCTATGCGGCATCACACAATCTACTATTATGAATTTACAAGGATTTTAAAGCAACATACATGAAGAAACATAAATTCAAACAAGTAATATGTGGAAGAGAAACTCACTTTCAATGAGTCGGAACTAAACTTTCAACATAATCCGTAGCATGCGACCAAATAATTTTATTAGTAATTCCAATTTCTTCTACTCTATTGTCTATGCAGTTATAGATAAATGCCTTATTGTCTCCATGATTTGCCAATACCAGCGTATCACCATTCTTAGAAAGATACAATGGCAACGATCCCAACTGTTTAAACCCCGTTCCATACCTGTAGTAGCATCAAGGTAACTTGTTAGAATTAATTTTAAATAATTGAATCCAAGACTCCTGAACTCCAAAATCCTTCATTTGCCAAATAACAAAATGGGTTTCCTCAAAATCATGAAAAAAACAAAGAGTGTCCCTCAAAACCACAAGTCCTGACTCATAACGCGAAACCTTATCAAAACCTCGAGGAAGCAGCAGTTGAGTGTATGACTCGGTTGAGAGATCCAATGAAAGAATCACAAGTTGCTCAATAGTAATACTACTATCATTCCAAACAACAAAATCGCCTGAAGAAGAAATGTAATCACGAATGACCAACCAGTTAAAAGTACCACTCAAATACACACCAATGCCGTTTCTACTATTATACTTGGAAAGTGGGAGGAAACATGGAATATTTCTCCATGAATAATCCTGAAAGCTGAAAACTTGCGACATGGCTCTTGCACTACCATGCTCCCCCTCTATATGCAACTCCACCGCCTTATAAGTTTGAGTCGAAACATCGTAACCAAAAGAAAAATTCGATTTAATGTATCTCATAGGGACGTAAAAAATTTGAGATTTTGTCCTAGTAGCTGGGTTCCAAAGACAGAGGCCTGGAATACCCCTATCAATCAAACAAAGTAATCCATTGCATGATCCAGCAACCCACCAAAGACGGTCATTCTTCTCCAATCGATGGTAAGGATCGTATTGAATGGTGGTTGATGAATTCTCCTGTTCAAGTAAAAGAGAAATATTTGGGAAGGTTACTACCCTAGTCGTGGAATAAGGTAGTGACATTGCCGCGAGGTGTGGATTTCTTTTCGATCTCTTGAGATGCATTTGAATGAAGTAAGGATCAGATACGAGAGTTTTGAAAAACTTGTTAACACATCCGAATCGCATATAAGAGGTTTTACGGAGAGCAAGGAGAATATTTCTACAATCAGTTCGTTGGGAAGGATCACCGCCGCCGCCAACTGAGGCCGCTTCTTCATTGAGCCGTCAAATTGAACCCTAACGAATAACCAGGGAAACCAAAACGATGAAGCTGTATCAATTTCTGCATGCATCTATATACAGTAGTAATTTTTTATATCGATTTTTTCATCAAATATTTTTTTACATAATATTTGTAATTATTTTATGATTTTTTTAATATCAGTTATACAAATTTTAATTGAGTAAACCACCTGATTGGTCGTAAGTTATTCTCAAATTAATCTCCGACTCTATTAATATTTTAAACTAATCTTTGTTTTTATCAAAATTCTCTCGATTAAGTTTTTATATTTATGTTTTGTCATATGATTAGGAGTCCTAATTGAGAATCTTTTGACAAAAACAATAACTGACATTAATAGAGTCAATGACTTATTCGAGAATAACTTACAAAGAAAGTGATCAATTTGGTAGATTACTCAATTTTAATTAGAGGCATTGGATTGCAAGATTCGAGTAGAACTCACAAGCGGATCCTTTATCTTCATAGTTTTTCAAAATTTGTGCGGAGGGACTCTCACTTTTTTTTAAAAAGGCAATATCGTATCAAAGTGTGTTAGGGACCACTGTCGATGATTGTTTTCTTGGTTGTAAGGCAAATAAGAGTGAAGTTAGGTCTTTATTTGATAATCTCGTGTCATGTGAGGAAGTATTGTGTCAAGCCGTCAACATGCAAAAACCATAAGAAAAGAAAAAAAATCCATATATTTTTCGGGTGATGAAAAATGTGGGTTCGGATAAATATAAGGGTCTTCCATCGATCAAATTAAATTGCCGTTATTTTTTTTGTGGTGACTGAGGTTTGAACCCTGAACTTTATATATGTTATATATGTTATGTACCGTCCTTTTCTACCCAATAAATTAATCTCATGTTTTACATAAACTAAACAATATGCTCATTATTTTTTATTTTTTTAGAAAACATGACATTTTTTTGTTAGAAAACAATACGTTAGTTCGTTAATAAAATAAAGAGTTCAAGTAACCGGTGCCTCTAGAGCACTGGTTAAACATACCATAAAAAAGAATTATTACTATTAAAGGAAGCTGTTTTTGACATTATTATAAATTAATTACATAATTTCAATTTCAATGCATTAACTACTATATAATTTTTTTATTTGACATCCTTAACTCGTGCTCGGAAACAGATTTAACATTTAGGGACTCAATTGTTTTAAGCTCATATTAACTTCCGATAATTTCACGGTAAAATCAATGTGCATTTCTTAAACACATACACTTCCACACGATACATAGTACGCCCGGTACAAAACAGTACAAAATCCACAAGTCTACATACAAAGTGGTTTTCAAAAGGAAGACACGAGAGAAAAAAAAAAAAAAATCTGAGACACAGAGTGGGAAGTGTTGGACTCTGGTGAGAGTGAGAGTGAAGAAGAATGGAATTACTTCCATCAGAAGCAGCAGCTCCGATCTCTCGGAAACAAGGCTTCCGATCATTGAAACTTGTTTCCACCGACATGAACCAACTCCTCTCTGACCAACCCGTCGGCGTCGACTTCGGCACTCTTGATAACGGCCTTCGCTACTATGTTCGCTGCAATTCCAAACCACGCATGAGAGCCGCTCTTGCACTCGCCGTCAGAGTCGGGTTTGTAATTCTCAACATAACTCCTCACCGACACTTCTGATTAAAGACGTATCAATTATGTAATTTTCAATTGTTTATCTATTTCAATTCCTCAATCGAAATTCTTGACTGCTGTGCGATAAATTGCAGATCAGTTCTTGAAGAAGAAGATGAACGTGGAGTTGCTCACATTGTTGAGCATCTTGCTTTTAGTGCTACAAAGAGATATAATAATCATGATATTGTTAAGTTTCTTGAAAGTATTGGAGCTGAATTTGGCGCTTGTCAGAATGCGGTTACGTCTTCCGATGATACCGTTTACGAGCTGTTGGTTCCCGTTGATAAGCCGGAATTGTTGTCTCAGGCCATTTCCGTTTTAGCAGAATTCAGTTCGGAGGTATTAGAGTCTATTTGGATTAACTTATTTAAGCTTATTTACTCACATAAGCACTTTTGAGATTGTTTCAAAGAGCTTATGAATACCGGTTATGACATATCTATAAGTTGGTTTAAACTTATTTTTAAAAGCTTTCTGTAATAGCTTGCGAAAACAGTTTACAGCCTATATGAATATACTTTAACTTTAGATTTTGTTGCAGAAATAACTTATGCATAAGTTCATAATCGAGTTGATTATCAAAACAAGACATAACAACAACTTTGCCAAATTATGTTATGTTCTTTTTTGGATTTTTGAATGCTTTATTTATTTCTAGTTTTTATTTGTTGTGATGAGATTGATATGTGCAGATTCGAGTATCGAAAGATGACTTGGAGAAAGAAAGAGGAGCTGTCATGGAAGAGTATAGGGGAAGCAGAAATGCCATGGGGAGGCTGCAGGATGCTCATTGGATTCTTTTGATGGAAGGTTCAAAGGTACCTTAAACCAATTCTTTCTCCTAGTAGTCATGTTAAGATAAGATGGTTTTGTATTGGAGGTTACACATAGGTGATTTTTGGTAATTATATGGGTTGATGCATAAAGTGTTTAATTGATTGCAGTATGCTGAAAGGTTACCAATTGGACTCGAGAAAGTGATTCGGACCGTTTCTCCGGAGACCGTGAGGCATTTTTACAAGAAATGGTACCATTTATGCAATATGGCTGTCATTGCAGTTGGAGATTTTTCTGACACACAGGTTCTTTTTGTTACTTATCTTCTTTTTATGCTATAGTTGTGTTGTTTGGTTAGTTGTTTCTACTAACTTTTTTCTCCCTTGTACAATTTCAGAGTGTAGTTGAGTTGATAAAGGTTCATTTTGGCCAGAAAATTCCAGCACCTGATCCTCCACCTATACCAACATTCCAGGTTCCATCACATGATGACCCACGGTTTTCTTGTTTTGTTGAATCTGAAGCTGCTGGGGTAAGTAAGTAACGAATCATTAACTTCTGGCAATTTTCTGGGGTTTTTCACTAGTAACGTTGTCTTGCTTGGAAACTAACATCTTACTTTGGGTTTGACCAATAACAGTCTGCAGTTATGATTAGTTATAAGATGCCAGCGAATGAGCTTAAAACAGTAAAAGACTACAGAGATTTACTTGCAGAGTCCATGTTCCTCTATGCATTAAACCAGAGATTCTTTAAAATATCCCGTAGGAAAGATCCACCTTATTTCTCATGTTCAGCTTCTGCTGATGTTCTAGTCCGTCCAGTAAAGACCAATATTATAACTTCATCATGTAGAGGAAAAGGAACTCTTGAAGCCCTGGAATCAATGTTAACAGAGGTGCTTTTACCATTGATCTGAGATGCCTAATTTTTTTTTCTTTTCTTTTTTTATCTTTCATTTTCCTTCTTTTCTCCCTTTTTCTTTCAAAATTTATGACAGTTATATTTTAGGTTGCAAGGGTGCGGCTTCATGGCTTTTCAGAGCGTGAAGTATCTATAGTCCGTGCGCTGCTGATGTCAGAGATTGAATCTGCCTATTTGGAGCGAGATCAAGTTCAATCCACGAGCTTGAGAGATGAATATCTACAAGTATATTATGTTTCTTTGTTTACATTAAAATGGATAATAACAAACTGTGCATTATTTTGGATATAATATTGTTTTGTTCATGCAGCATTTTCTCCACAATGAACCTGTTGTTGGGATTGAGTTTGAAGCTCAACTCCAAAAGACTCTTCTACCACGTGAGTTGATATATCATGGGCTTTTTTATGCCTTCTTAGTTCTGATATCAAATTTCTGGATGTATTTAGATATAATTTTAGTTATTTATATATATTTATACTCCTCAGATATATCAGCATTAGAGGTCTCTAAATATTCTGAGAAATTACGGACGTCTTGTAGCTGTGTCATAAAGACCATGGAACCCCGAGCATTTGCCGTGTTTGATGATCTAAAAAATGTTGTTAAGAAAGTCAATCTTCTTGAGGAAGAGGGTAGAATTACTTTGTGGGATGATGACCATATTCCTGAAGAAATTGTGACTACAAAACCAAATATGGGGTGAGTTCAAAGGGAAACACCTTTCTCTATCTTGTACATTACACTTTCATTTGCCTATACAGTTCTTTACTCTCTGATTCTGATATGGGGTGAGTTCAAAGGGGAACACCTTTCTCTATCTTGTACATTACACTTTGCCTACATAGTTCTTTGCTCTCTGATTTCTAGCGCACCTCATATAAAATCATCCATAGCGTAATTCCCACATGCTTATATTCATGTAATCATTGTTGGTGATTCATATAATCAGTCGGTTATTCAACCCGAGATTTTCATCCTGTTTTTCCTATGAGCTAACATTCACAGTTTTAGTGATTATCATGACCCATGAGGTCATTTTAATAGCGATAAGCATAAAACTTTAGCGGTTCTTCTGTAACTCTTATTTGAAGTTGAATTCATGTAGTGAAAATAAAGGAAATTTCCTTACTTGGCTTTCCCTATAGGAACCAATTGTTTATGCTTTTAGCTATTTTCATTTACTTCGCCATTAGGCTGTGTTTCGTTAAAATCTTGATTATTCTCAGCAGTAAGATGCCAGTGTTTATATGTTTAAGCAGCTTGGATTTTATATGTAATGAATGGTTTCATATATCAGTTATTAAACTATGGGCTAAGTGTCCCAAATAGATAATTTTCTTCCAGTAAAACCTATGTTTAGGAATTAACATTCTAATCTTATTTTTCCTAAATAAGGCATGTTGTGAAGGAATTGGAATACTCAAACATTGGAGCTACTGAACTAATTCTGTCAAATGGGATGCGGATCTGCTATAAGCGTACAGACTTCCTTGATGATCAG
>Ga0099826_10001744_pt1 | contig 13423 bp, 6 predicted proteins | sample Mtrugardesep15_FD_76830 | JGI IMG/M metagenome (GOLD analysis project Ga0099826, IMG submission 76830) | Root nodule microbial communities of legume samples collected from California, USA - M. trunc garden sep15 | ecosystem: Host-associated > Plants > Roots > Nodule | place: USA: California... | reverse complement strand
TCCTCATTCTCCTCCTCGTTCTCTTCTCCGGCGCGTTCCTCCTCTCCTCCTACATCCTCTACATCTTCAACTCCCTCTCTCTCCTCCTCCCTTCCTTCTCTCTCCCCATCCCTTACATCCTCGCATTCATCATCTTCTCTATCGGTTTCGTCTTCGGGTTCGAGATATGTTGCGGTGCTCGATCGAGGAAGTGTGAAAGGAAAGGTTGTAAAGGGTTGAAGAAAGCGACGGAGTTTGATTTAAAGATAGAGAGATTAGGGTTAGGGTTTGGTGAATATGAGAAACTTCCTTGGAAAGGTGGGAGTGAAGGGAATCCTGATTATGAGTGTTTGAGGTCTGAGTTAAGGAAAATGGCTCCTGTTAATGGGAAAGCTCTTTTGCTTTTTAGAGCTCCTTGTGGTTGTCCTGTTGCTAAGCTTGAAGCTTCTGGTCCTAAGAAAGGAAAGCGTCAGAAGAGGTTAGGTTACTCATTCTTACTCTTGCTCAAAAGATTTATTCGAATTGTTTAATTTGGGAATTATGCTTTTGTGATTATGATTTTGATTTTGATTTTTTGTGGTTTAATTGAATTGGTTTGTATTGTATGTGCTGAAATGTTTGTTTGATTGTGTGAATTAGATTTTAAGGATGTTGTGAAAAGATTAAATCTGATTGTGTGAAATTTTAGGGTTGATGATGTGATATGTGTAGATTCAAGTATCATAGAAAGCTTACTTTTTTATATCGTCGTTGAATGCTTTGTGAAAAGATAGCTTGGTAAGGGTTATTTTCGATCGGGTTGACTTGTTATGGGACAAAGCTTTTGTCGATTTGCTGTGTTCTTCTTTGAGATTGAAAGCTGTGTGCCCTTTTCTTGGTAGGGGATTGTTTTAGTAAAATAGATATTCCACGTGTTCTACTGCTTGTTGTAGGCAAGGTTATTGGAACCCGGATTGGCGGATTCCCTGCAGTCACTAATGACACGCATTCATGCAATCATGCCATCGTAGATCGAGACCGGTCAGTCCGGATCTCAAACTCGGTGATTTTAGTTTTTGAAGAAAATCAAAATCTGCTTATTTTTTGGGCTGTCGGGTCTTAATCAGACAATTGCGGATTGCCCAGCTGTATGAATGTGAGCAGTCAGCAACCGCAGGGAATCCGGGTTCGTGTTATTGTTAGATCGGTCATTAATGCAATACTTTAACACCTATTATTGGATAAATAATTCTTTCCTTGTAGTGTTCTCGTGTTGAAATTATGTTTTCATGTTTCTGCGTTAAAATCGTGTTAAAGAAAAGCTATCGGTAGGGTTATTATCAATTGGGTTGACTTGTTGTGGGAGAAAGCTTTTCTCGATTTGCAGTGTTCTTCTTTGAGATTGAGACCTGTGTGCCCTCTTTCTTGGTGGGGGGTTGTTTTAGTAAAATAGAAAATCCACGTGATGCTTTTTGTATGCGAGGATATTGGAACCTGGATTGGCGGATTCCCTGCAGTCACAAATGACACGCATTCATGCAATCGTAGAGTGATACCGGACAGTCCAGTCCAGATCTCAAACTTGGTGATTTTAGTTTGGGAAATGCTAAGGGCACAAGTGAATGAAACAAATATAGAAATAGTTCATTGGAATGTGTGCATTACATTTAATCTTTAACTTTTTAATGAGTTGAATGCACAAAATTTTAGAGAATATTTCTTTTTTTGGGTTTCTTAACATGTGCCCTAAGGGCACAAGTTAGCACTACCCTTTTAGTTTTTAAAGAAAATCAAAATCTGCTTATTTTTTGGGCTGTCTGATCTTGATCAGACGATCGCGGATTGCCTAACTGTATTAATGTGCGCAGTCAGAAACCGCAGGGAATCTGGGTTCGTGTTATTGTTAGCTCGGTCATTAATGCAATCCTCTAACAGTTATTATTGGGTAAATATTTCTTTCCTTATAGTGTTCTAGTGTTGAAATTATGTTTTTCATATTTCTGATTCTGCCTTAAAATCGTTGTAAACAAAAGCTATTGATAGGACTTATTCAGTCTTCTGTTAAGTTACTTGTGATTCACATATACGGATAGAAAATTTGATTTGTCTACCGAATCTGTACTTAGCCAATTTAAGTTGCCTTTCATTTATAACTAGGTTAGTGATTTTAATGGCGAATTATGCCTTAAGGGGTTTATCCAGATCTCTTTCCCTCGCTTATCTTTTAGCTTTTACTCCTGCCGAAATTGATGTGATTTCAATGGTGGTTTATGCCTTGAGGGGTTTATCCAGATCTCTTTCCCTCACTTATCTTTTAGCTTTTACTCCTGCCGAAATTGATGTGATTGCAATGATGGTTTATGCCTTGAGGGGTTTATCCAGATCTCTTTCCCTCACTTATCTTTTAACTTTTACTCCTGCCGAAATTTATGAGGTTTATGCCTTGAGGGGTTTGTCCAGATCTCTCTCCCTCACCCACCCACTCATCTTTTAGCCTTTACTACTACCCAACTAAACTATGAAGCACACATACTCCAAAATTGATTTCGTATGCATATCGGACAAGTGTATCCAACACCGATGCATGTTTCTAGGAAATATCCTTAATCTTTTTTAAAATTTATCGTCAAATACATTTGGGGATATAGCTTAACCCACTATGATACAGCTAGCCACAATAAGATACCATACTGATGTGTTTCAATATTAACCCCCTCAACTTTAGCCGCTCATTGCACTTACTCGCATAGCACAACAAAATAGGAAAGACTGATATGGCTATAAGGTGTTATTTTCTCTGGGTCCCACACATGGTCTATATTTGGTGTTTTCCATTGTCACTGGTGTGGCCTTGCACATTTCTATGCTCTGGCACATCTTCTTATCTTCCTCCTCTCCTCTGTACTGCATGTTTTACAGCAAATGCTGTATTTACTTAGCTTGTAGATAATCCACACTGTTTGTCGAGTACAACACGGGGAAAATAGTCAGAGCATATGAGCAGGAAGGTATTCTTGTATAAGATTCTTGGTAACATACACTGCATCACGTCTTGAATTTTGAAGTATTTCCCATATTTTGGTAGATGGGCTGATTCTTGTTAAAGTATTTCGGCTTTATAGATTCGAAAGCTATGATGTTATGCACCTTCTGTTAAATTCGGATGTCACTGAAAGTCATCTTTATATGCTGTCAACCCACTTGGGTTGGCCTGGTGGTGTTGGCTTGGGTCCTTGGAGTGTGCTCCTCCTCAAGGTCTCAGTTCGATTCTCCCCGGTGCCAATTTCGGGGGCCAGTTTAGCTTTTTCAAAAAAATCTTTGTATGCTGTTGCCTTTTTTTTTGTCATCTTTGTATGCTGTCATCTGAAGCTGAAAGTTTTAGTAAATGAAAAAAGCTCCTCCTCTAAAGTGAATTTTTCTTTAAAGTGAGCATGGATATATCCACCATGATCTTTATGGGTTAAGATTATAATGCGATTTTAACTAAATCCGTGGTAGATACAAATAACCTTACCAAGCTCACTTTGGAGGAGTCTCATCCTTAGTATTTCCTCCCTTTTTATTTTAAGGACAGGGTAATAAGTTTGTAATCTAAGTTTTTATTGAAATTGTGAATCTAATATTAAAGACAATACAAATTCAGTAGGAAAGCTAGAATATCATGCATTGCAAGTAAAATTTGGGAATGGTGATTGCCGCTTTCTAATTATATTTCCGATAGCTATCAGTGCAGCAACTTAGATTACATAGGTACTGTATAGTCCTCTTTTAGTAGATTTTGTCCCCTCTTTACGATATATTACAATTTATCAATTTTTTGTGGTGTTAAATAATGATGCACCTTTTTACTGAATTATATCTGTACTCTTGGAGAGAATCTTAAAGAACCTGTGAGGTTGTTCGTTACCTATTGCCAAATTGTGGAATTCAGGTGCTGGCTAGTATTTACTGAAAATTCTGAAATGTGAAATGTGAGTTCTGTTCCTTGGGACCTTTTAAAATTTTGGATGGAGAATGCAGAAGCACTTTAGAATGAGGAGTGGGCTTAGAATAGGATGACCTGAACTTTTGCTCACTCGGTCCTAGGAAAGGGGTGTAAAATTGGTTTAAGATGACCCTTGTAATATTTATCCTAAGAAATCTACTAGTAATAGTATGACATTTGAGTATTTGGTGTATGCATACTATGATACTAGGCCACTGGCAGAGGAAATAATTCAGTATATGACACAGAAGGTGTTGGACTAGGCTACATAAAGCATGTAGGTACAATATATGTACAAGCATGCATATATGATATACATACATATAAACGCATGAGATTCCATATTCATACTATCATTGAACTGGAGTATCCTCTACGTGATTAGTCAGATGTTAAGCAATTTCTTCACGTAATGTAATTGCTCTGGTTCATTTGCAAAATTTGGAATGCCGAAAAGGAGATTATAGCGAAAATGTATAACCATTTAAAAAAGATATCAATGACAATTTTACTAATTTATTTTGTCCTCTAAAATTTCTTTTGAACAAAGGCAGAAAAAAAAGTTACGAATTGTAAAAATTTATTTATTGTTTCATCTTTTCAATTGTTGTTCTGTCAATTTTTTTTATTTGTTGATTAAAAGTCTGCTAGTTGTTCAATAAATAAATGCAAAGTATAGATACTGGTACCAACTTTGAAATGTTTACTTTTTTATATCAGAAATTGAGGTTTCACGCGTGATGCACCCACACACACACACACACACCCATATGGGACATATCAAGCTGGAGTTTGAGAGGCGAGAAGATCTAATAGCTAGCATATTTCTCTTCAGTGTGTTCTTTATGGTTTTAGGTCCTTCACCCAACAATTAGATATTTATTGATGCCGTGTTTTTGCAATGAGCAAATATCCACTAAATTGCTTATGGAATCCTCAACAGTCAACACAATCACTTACATATATACAAGATTAACAATTTAACATTGGTAACTACATAAATAAGAAAACCAAGGATGTGACAGCTACACAACTAATAACAAAAATATATATGGCACTAAATAGATTATACTCCTAATGATCAAACCCATGGAGATTCCATGAGTTGACTCACCACACACTGATTGTGAAGGAATTACTTGTTCTAGTGATCTTGAGGTAGTTTAGTTTCCCGACTAATCTCTTGTATCAACCAAGGTCTAAATAAGGCTCCCTCCTGATCTGGTCATAGTTTACTGTTCAGATCTATAGGAGTGTCAATAGACCAAGTGGGTCTTGTGAACGAATTACTGGGTCTTGTTATTGCGAGGTAGTTTAATTCCCATGTATCTATCTAGATCTAAATAAGGCTCCTCCTAATCTGGTCATAGTTTGATGTTCTGATCTTTAAGATGGATCATGTCGATTTCTTCCAGTATATCTTAATCTAAGGCATATTTTCTTTGCAAAACATAATATCGTTCTTTTACTAAGCTACCTCAAGACCAAGGAAGCATTTAGGTCTCCTAAGTCTTTGATTTGAAAATATCTAAGCAAATGTTTCAAAAAAAAAAATGTATGTAGCATTGAGTAGATTATCTTCTCTATATATGGGAGATACATTCCAATGTTGTTAATGATGTTAAACCATTTGTTCCAATGATGTACTCTATGAAGAAGCAATTTCTTATTTTTGCTTTAGGATTGTGGATTTTCCTTTTCTTACATGCTTATTAGTTTTCTGAAGTAATCCAGTGCTGTCTAATTGCCACCATGGAAAATTTTTGTTAGAAGTTATGAACTCCATTAATTGTTTTCCAAATTTTGGAGTTGTGTAGACCGGATGAACGCTTTAAATGAAAAATTTGAGATTTCTTAGAAATCCTTATGAATTGAGACGAGTATTTATTTTTCAATGTTTAGTTTGGTTAATGCATTTTTTTTACATTTCCTAGTTAGTTGATTATGCCTGTAGAACATTGTCCTTTTCTTGTTAGGCGTACAACATTCCATTTCTTTACTAAATAGCCGGGTTTTATTTGTATTCCAATGCATGATAAAAAGAGGCGCCTGTGGTTGTGGTAGGATATAAAAACTGATTTTTAGTTTCAACATACAAAATAATCGGGTTAGATGAGCTGAGAGATGTACACCGACAAGGTCTATATTTAAACAAAATGCAATTGGCAAACATTAGTAAGTCCAAAGATTGCTGTGAAAGAGTTTATTTGTGCCAGTTATAAAAACTTGTAAACAGTTGAAACGTTTCTTCAAGTTACTAATTATGCACTACTTAGTTATTACTAACTTATTGTGTGTTTGCTCTTGCTTCAAAATTTCAGAATCGTTGATAAGTCAGTGGTAATTTAGTTACACCTATTGTTTTTACACTTGACTATTTAAGAATTTTCTATTTCTCAACTTGATTTACAGATCAATATGAGAACAATGACACAAACAAATGACTGCTTACTCTGGCTTTTGATTCACATGCATTGCATTGCATTCAGTAATGCTACCATGTTAATGTTAATAAAGTTGATTTATTTATATAAGTGCTAGAAACACTTTCTTTTCAACACTTGCTCTAGCACTCACTCTCTTATTTGGTGAAATTAATGTCAGTCCCACCACTTCATGTGGTACTGATTAAATGTGGGACTCACATTGATTTCACCCAATAAGAGAATGAATGTTAGAGTGAGCGTTTCTATCATTCCTCTTCTCTATATTAGTAGAAATATAATTACACAATATAGGCTAGCTTAAAGGACTTTTTTTTTTTGGCAAAAAAATGAAAATAGCTTACTTGATTCATTCCTAGGTTTACTAGTTTAGCTGTCAGATAACTTTTCATTGGATAAGTAGACTAACAGTCTAACATGCCTTCTCGTCGTGAGCATTTTGCAAATGTACCTTACATGTGTGTAGCCTAGGTGGATAGCATAGAGGGCCACATTCCACGGCCTATGGAAGAAGTAGGGGTATTATCAATCAGGTTGACTTGTTGTGGGACAAAGCTTTTCTCTATTTGCAGTGTTCTTCTTTGAGATTGAGAGCTGTGTGCCTTCTTTCTTGGTGGGGGGTTGATTTAGTAAAGTAGAAACTCCACATGTTCTGCTGCTTTTTGTAGGCGAGTTTATTGGAACCTGGATTGGCGTGGATTCCCTGCAGTCACTAATGACACGCATTCATGCAATCATAGATTGAGACCGGACAGTTCAGATCTCAAACTCGGTGATTTTAGTTTTTAAAGAAAATCAAAATCTGCTTATTTTTTGGGCTGTCTGATCTTGATCGGATGATCGCGGATTGCCTAACTGTATGAATGTGCGCAGTCAGCAACGGCAGGGAATCCGGGTTCATGTTATTGTTAGCTCGGTCATTAATGCAATCCTTTAACAGTTATTATTGGGTAAATATTTCTTTCCTTATAGTGTTCCTAGTGTTGAAATTATGTTTTTCATATTTCTGATTCTGCCTTAAAATCGTGGTAAACAAAAGCTATCGGTAGGACTTATTCAGTCTTCTGTTAAGTTACTTGTGATTCACATATACGGATAGAGAATTTGATTTGTCTACCGAATCTGTACTTAGCCAATTAAGTTGCCTTTCATTCATAACTAGGTTAGTGATTTTAATGGCGAATTATGCCTTAAGGGGTTTATCCAGATCTCTTTCCCTCACTTATCTTTTAGCTTTTACTCCTGCCGAAATTGATGTGATTTCAATGGCGAATTATGCCTTGAGCATTTTGCAAATGTACCTTACATGTGTGTAACCTAGGGGGACTTTGTCTTTGAGCCATCTGTGTATAACTTAAAATCATTGTTTTATGTAATATGTTTTGATCTGGAGCTTCATTATCTGGATTTAAATCACGACATTGGTATTAGTGTCTTATGAATGCATTAAACCATATGAATTTCACTTTCAACTTTTTTCTGCTCATACATCGGTTTGAATGTGAATTTGTTGATATTATCATATGGTGTAATATACTGTCATAATTTTTCTTGTTAGAACATCAAACTTTGTCATGTTATCACAAGAACTCTGAATTTTTTCTGATATCATCATGCTTTTTAAGTAAAAAAAGGAAATTATTGATGATGATCTGTTCAGAAGTTGTGGCTAGCCACTAATTCAAATTTATTGAAGATATGGTCTGAATGGTAACTCTGAACCTCTAATTTTAATGCTTTGAGCAGGTCTATATCCAATGCAACTCTTAATGGAGGAGGAGATCATTGTTGATCCACCACCGCGTTGGCATGTCATATTTATATTTAAACCATTGCCGTTCTCATGGTTACTCATTTATTGGAAAGCTTCTGATCCGAACAATCTTTATAAGAAAGAAAATAGTGATATCAATCCTTCCTTTTATCTGAACTGCCCAAGAGTGTCTATAAACTTATGAAGGATCGTACAGAGTTGACTCCAATAAACATGTGGTTCATCGTTGTTCCATTTCAGTTGTTGTAAAATGTCCTAAAATTGCTGTGACTCTATCATCCCTTGAATTATTTCACCTATTTTCTAAAAAATATAGATTATGGATAAAATAATTTTAGGCTTAATACATCATTTAGTCCCTTAACTTATTTTCGGTTTTCATTTTGGTCCTCTAACTAAAAAGTGTCTCAATTTGGTCCCATAATTCTTTTGCAGTTTGCTATTTTGGTTCCCTTTGTTAGTTTTTTAATGTTTAAAATTTTTGATATGATTTCAACCATTCGATTGCAGGTCCATTATATTTACAGTGTACCACCAACACCTAACTTTTTTCTTTCTTCCTTCCACTACTTCTTCATATTCATACCAAATTCAACAACATTCATACAATAACTAGAAAAAAATCCAGAAAAAATCAATATTTAACCAACAAAAAAGGGATATATATTTCTTCAAAAATTAATATTTTTTTACTGGTTGTTATGATTTGTATGACTTCAAATTTAATATAATTAATTAAAAATCTATGAACTCATAATCAACACCAACACCTACCTATCTAAGAACAGATTCATCCTCTTCATCATTTCTATGCGGTGCTTCTTTCTCCCATGCTTTGATCAATACATCCTTACTGTGTGTAAAGACCCTTCAATTCTATTTGTTCTAGTTACAAACCTAATTATTATTCATCTTTTTCTTTCTAAAATTCTACTGATCCATTCTCGTAAAAACACAACAATCAAAGCAAAAGGTCTTTCACTAAATGGTGAGCCATCTACCTCTGCAAACGAGCTATCTTAAATCGCATGTTTTTCTTTCTTTCTGAGTTCTACCTAATTGATACCAAATTCCACAAAATCACTTCATAAATCATTTTCTTTTTAAATATTGATTTTGAATGGATTCTGATGTTTCATAATTCATACTTTATGGATGGAAAAGACGAAGATATTGAATAGAATAAGATATTTGTTGCCATAAACACATTTCAGATCCGTAATTCGAAGCTTCAAAGGTGTTTTTCCAGATCCATAACACCATACCATTTTCTTTTCCTTTGTCCAGATCTGTAATTTGAAGCTTCACGATTGATTTTGATTTCTAGATTTTGAGAAAATGCACGGGGAATCCCAGTTTCACAATCACAGATCGAGAATCGCAGAGGATTAATCAACGGTTCTCATATGCAATGAAGAGGAAGAACAATCTTTTAATGAAGAGGAAGTTTGGTTTATGTTTCTGTACTCTCCAACCTCCTGCACTTCTTGTTGTTATTGCTTGGGGAAGGAAGAATTGAAAGAAGGGGGAAGATACAATTGGTGTTGTTATCCTTCTAAATTGAAGTAAGAGGTTGTGATATCTTGAGATGCTTGAATGAATAAATGAATGAGTGTTTTATCTGTGAACGAAGAAGAAGAAGATGGAGGAAAAAAATTAGATGTTAGCGGTTCATTATAAGATAAAATAGACCCCTTCATGATCCAACGGTCTCTATTTAAAATAAAGATCAAACGGTTGAAAATAAAAGATTTAAAAAGATCTATGGTGGATTATCTATAAAGTTGGCTCACCTTAGACATTTAAAGTTAAAAACTAACTGAGAGAACCAAAATAGTAAACTGCAGAAGATTTATGGGACCAAATTGACACACTTTATAATTAGGGAACCGAAATGAAAACCAAAAATAAGTTAAGGGACCAATGATGTATTAAGCCAATAATTTTAAGATTTTTAATAAGAGAAAAAAAAGAAGGAAATAGTTGAAAAAATGTTCTCTTCTATTGTCTAGAAAAAGAAAGAAAATAAGAAGGAAAAATATCGAAAAATAACATAAGTATTTATTATTTTTATCTAATATCAGCTCTTTGGTATAGTTTTTAAGGAGGAAAGTTTATATAGTGGCTTACATTGTTATTTTTCAAAATTGTGATTAAAGAATTGTTATGTATTTCAAAATTGTAATCATTAGTAATAAATTTGTTTAGTTTGGCTTTTGTAAGAAAAAACGTGTTATTTCAATATCCTATTACAACCAAGCTCTCAAATTTTTATTGCTAAAAAAAAAAACTCAAATTTTATTTTAGAAGTAAGCTACTTTTTAATTTCCTTAAAAAGATTTTTTTTTTGACAGAGTAAAAAGACTCATTTTCAGAACTCTGAATTTTTGAACTTATAGATTATGTCTTTGTATGACTAGAAAAGACTCGTTTAATTAAATATTAGTGATACCTAGGTAATTTTATTTTGTTGTTGATAGAAAGACATATCTTATTTATCAAAAAAAAAAACACATACCTTATTAATGAATGTAACAAACAACATATTACTAGATACACGTGTAAAATAATTTTATGGTTTTATATAAACCAAATTTATTCTGAAGCCTTTTATGTTTAACTTTTGCATTAGATTAACCTATTTAATTGTTTTAGTTTTAAATTGATCATTTATGTTAATAAAAGTGTGCACTTGATCCTTTTAAGTTATAAAAGATATAACACCATTACCATATTTCCATCAAACTCAATTAAAGTGTTTATATGAACATTTATTCTAAATTAATAACATGTTTAGATTCACCTTTCTAAAAATGTTTATTGAAGGTTAACAAAAAAGTAGTAATTAAAGGAAATTGTGTGCTTTTATTGAAATATGTTTGTTAATTGCGGCGCAACCACTCACAGATGATGTTCAACACAAACGACAGACACAGAACCATCGAAGTTTAACTCTGATGGTCTCTCTTAACATCCCATCTTCATGTTCATCTCTTTGAGTCTCAGACTCAAATTATCACCTTCTTCTCTTCCCTTTCTTCTAAGACACATTTCCACTTCCACTTCCACATTCACCAAACCCACTCCACAACACTTCATTCACATTTTCACCAATGCAAGAAACCACCAAAACCACCACGATTCCGAACTCGCATTGGTTTCCGCACTCAAATCATGTTCCTCCCTCTCCCTCATCTCACAAGGTCGTCAAATCCATTCCCTCATCTTCAAACTTGGACTCCATTTCAACACTTTCATTCAAAACAGCTTGATCAACATGTATGCAAAATGCGGTGATATTAAGAATGCCCAGTTGTTGTTTGATGCTTTTCCTATGTTGGATAGTGTTTCTTGTAATATTATGGTTTCTGGGTATGTGAGAAATGGTCAAATTGATAATGCACGTAAACTGTTTGATGTAATGCCTAATAAAGGCTGTGTTTCTTATACGGCGATGATAATGGGTTTTGTTCAAAATGGATTCTTTCGTGAAGTGCTTGAGGTTTTTAAGGATATGAGAAGTTGTGGCGTTGTGCCGAATGATTTGACTTTGGTTAATGTTATATCTGCTTGTTCGCATTTGGGTGAAATTTTGAATTGTCGAATGGTGCATGGTTTGGTTGTTAAGATGTTTGTTGAGGGGTTGGTTATTGTTTCTACGAATTTGATGCACGCGTATTGTCTTTGTTCGGGTGTGAAGGAAGCGAGGAGGTTGTTTGATGAGATGCCTGAGAGGAATTTGGTTACGTGGAATGTGATGTTGAATGGCTATGCGAAGACAGGACTTGTTGACATGGCAAGAGAGTTGTTTGATGGGATTTGTGATAAAGATGTGATTTCTTGGGGGACAATGATTGATGGTTATGTCCAAAAGGGTCGTCTGCGTGAAGCATTGGAGATTTATCGCAAAATGCTACAAACTGGACACGGACCTAATGAAGTTATGATAGTGAATTTGGTTTCAGCATGTGGCCGTGGGACTGCAATTGTTGATGGTTGGCAATTGCATGGAACAATTGTTAAGAGAGGCTTTGACTGTTACAATTTTATACAGACTACAATCGTCTATTTTTATGCAGCTTGTGGGATGATGGACCTTGCTTGTTTGCAATTTGACGTGGGTGTAAAGGATCACTTAGAATCATGGAATGCTCTTATCGCTGGATTCATAAAAAATGGAATGATGGATCAGGCAATGAAAACCTTTGATAAGATGCCTGTAAGAGATGTGTTTTCATGGAGTACCATGATTTCTGGCTATGCGCAAACTGAACATCCCAAAATGGCTCTCGAACTTTTCCATAAAATGGTAGCCGTGGGGATCAAACCAAATGAAGTTACCATGGTGAGTGTCTTCTCTGCAATTGCCACATTAGGTACATTGCAGGAAGGAAAATTGGCCCATGAATACATGCGTAGTGAATCCATTCCTTTCAATGACAATTTGCGTGCTGCTCTGATTGATATGTATGCAAAATGTGGGAGCATCAACTCCGCCCTTCAATTTTTCAATCAGATTCGAGATGAAGTCTCTTCTGTGTCACCGTGGAATGCAATTATATGCGGGTTAGCCTCGCATGGACATGCAAGTATGTGCCTAGAGGTTTTTTCTGATATGCAGAGGTTTCATATTAAGCCAAATCCAATTACATTTATTGGAGTCCTAAGTGCTTGTTGCCATGCCGGGTTGGTGGAGTCTGGAAAGAGAATATTTAAAACCATGAAAAGCGCATACAATGTGGAACCGGATATCAAACATTATGGTTGTATGATTGATATTTTGGGGAGAGCTGGGCTATTAGAAGAAGCTGAGGAGATGATAAGGAGCATGCCAATGGAGGCCGATATTGTGATATGGGGAACTTTATTAGCAGCATGTAGAACTCATGGAAATGTTAACATAGGAGAGAGGGCTGCAGAGAATTTGGCGAGGTTGGCACCTTCTCATGGTGGAGGCAAAGTTCTCCTATCAAACATATATGCAAACGCGGGCAAGTGGGAGGAGGTATCATTTGTAAGAAGTGTCATGCAAGGTCAGACAATGGATAGAGAACCTGGCTGCAGTGGTTTTGTCGCCGGTAGTTAAAGGGGTTTCAATGCACTTACATTTTTTTAAATTTAATTTTAAGGATGAAGCTGCTGATCTTCTAGCATGAAAAGTTTTTAGATATCATCATACTATCAGATTTTATACATTGTCTAGAAGTACATATTTCAGGCTTAAAGTAATATCTGATTTTTTCCTTAGAAGCGTAGCTTCTC
>Ga0099826_10001743_pt1 | contig 13426 bp, 6 predicted proteins | sample Mtrugardesep15_FD_76830 | JGI IMG/M metagenome (GOLD analysis project Ga0099826, IMG submission 76830) | Root nodule microbial communities of legume samples collected from California, USA - M. trunc garden sep15 | ecosystem: Host-associated > Plants > Roots > Nodule | place: USA: California... | reverse complement strand
TTTTTTAGCCAAAATTAATATTCAATTTAGTTGGAAACAATCAAACAAGTTATGTCTTATCACAAAATTGACATGTTCTCGCTAGACCTAATTAAATTACAAATAAAACGATAGTATTTTTCTTAATCAATCTTAGACCATCTACAATGGGGAGTCCTTCCCCTATTTAGCACCATGCTAAATAAACATCCTCATTGTGACACCAATTAATACGGTGCTTATAGAGATCAGTGCTTTTATAGGCACCCTTTGTCTTCTATTACTCATGGGTCCCACATGTGCAATTTATTTTATTTTATTTTCTCTATTCAATTGTTGTATTATTTTAATATTAAAAAGTAAATTATACATTAGTTGCAAGAGTAATATTTAATCAATCAATATTAAATTTTCAACCAATTTTTTTTTAAAACAACAAATAATTTACTCATCTGAATGGAAAAAAAAAACGAACATACAATGATTGGATTTAAGCAAAACAACAAATAATTTACCATCATTTATTTTAAATTGTTTTTTCAAGTTTTAACTTTTTTTATAATTTATAATTAAATTATTTCAATATTTTAAAATTACATAATTATGAATGAATATATAAATTATTGTTAAAATTTAATGATATAGAGTTATTGCAGGGACCCAATTAATAATTATTTTGAGGTGCTGGGTTGAAAAGATTGGGTACTTAACAAATATTAATTATAAAACGAATGACGTGTACAATTGGGATCCGTTTATGCACCCAAATGAAGTGCTGCATTGTAGATGGTCTTATAGCATCTAAATAAAATAGACTATTGTTTGCAATGTGACCATGTCCAAATTGTTATGTAGAATATATTTCTTTAGATTTGAACTTGTAATTTTACAGTTATATCCGTAAGTTTTACGTACTTCATTTTTATTTTTATTTTGATAATAAAATTTCTAATTTTATTCATAATTTTACGTACTGATCTTACGAATACTCTTTTTTCAATTTTAATATTGAATAATTTGTATATTTGATTGGTGAAATCCAACATGTATACCCTTTTTTTTTAACAAACCCAACATGTATATCTAATTTCTATATAATATAGATCTAATCCTTACAGTATTTACTAATGTATAAGACCGGAGTGAGATATAATTAACTATTACTTCGTATTAAATTAGTTGTCTTATATTTTTAATTTTTTTTGTCTCAAATTATTTATATATTTTTTAATACTAAGACAATATTTATTATTCTCTTCCATTAACATATGTTATCTATTGCATTTCAACTATCTATAACTATTCAACTAACTATAATTAATAAAGTTATTTTTAGTAAATAATACTCTCTTGTTTCAAACAATAAGTCATTTTAAAAAAAAAAAATCTAAATTATAAATCACTTTATAAAATTTATTACACTTTTTAATACATGTGAAATGTCCAAAATATCATATAATTTAAGACAAAGAAAATATATTTTACCATTAAAATCAATATTATTAATAACTGTTTAAAACTCAGATGACATAGACAAAGGAGTAATATCAACATTGCTTGCATCATCACCAACAAAAGAATATCACATAGGTTCTTGTGAGCACCGAAGTTCATGATCATGGAAGGAATGATCTTCTTCCAGTCATACAAGGCTGCGCACGTGCCACAACTTATTCATCGAATCATTATTATAAGCGGTGTCACAAATTATTATGCCTATGTACAGAGCTTACTTAAGGTTACGGGTCACATACTCAATTTATCATCTTCTATACTTTAATTAATTTCTCCTAGATTATTATCCAAAAAGAAATTAATTTCTCCTAGTATCTTCCATATTTTTCCTTAGTCAATTACCTCTTTTTTTAACCTTCCCTTTTTTTCAAACTATAGTCACTTTCAAAGCAGCACACACATTTGACCAAGACCACCTATTCACCCTTAAGCTATATATAAAGGCTTGCAACTTGATCATTTATATCTTAATCTTATCTACTATTGCATTCTACTTACACCAGAAAACTACAAACATAAATACCCTTAGGGTCATGATCATGAAGAACAAAAGGATGAGCAAAAAGGACAAAAAGGATATCAAATTTACATATATTTCAAGTCCTGTGAAGGTGAAGACTAATGCTTCAAATTTTAGAGCCCTTGTGCAAGAACTAACTGGCCAAGACTCCAATGTTGCTGAAACTACTACTATGCCCTTGGAAGAAAAATATTGTGATGATGAAAGAGTGAATAAGGGTGCTTATTCAACTCATCAACAATGGAAGGTTGATCATGTGCCTCATCAAAATACCTTTTTGAAACCTGATTACAGTGAGTTTCTTTCAAGACAATCCTTTGTGGAGCCGTTAAGCGAACACCTTCAATACGATTTGTTGAGCTTTGATATGTCCTAGGGTTTTATTATTATTATTATTATTATTAGAATTATTATTATTATGACTATTATTGTTGTTGTTATTATTATTATTATTATTATTATTATTATTATTATTATTATTATTATTATGAAATGATATATATTTACTTGTTAGTAGTTCTGAGTACTGACCTAATTCACCATTTTAAATTTGTTTTATAGATTTATTTTAAGTTTACTTATTGAGCCTTAAATTTGTGTTATTTGATCTTAGCTATAGTCAATAATATAAAAAGTTGTTGGTTCCATGAATAAATTTGAGCTCTTTGGAATCATCGTTGATTTATTCTCAAAATGATATTGTCTATTTAATGTAAAAGAATCCAATATGTAGATATCTGGATTGTGGTGAGTAATGGATGATGAAATGGTTGCTGTATAATAAAGGATGAAATGACGAATAATAAATGAATATGACCAAATGGATAACTACGATGTGTTAATTAAGAGTGACGAAACACAGTGACAGTACTTTTGCTTCGCAAGTTTTCAATCTAAGGAGGAAATGACAAGTGCCCATAGAAATAATATCTTAAAAAATTGTAATAAATTTGAAAATGTTTTCCGAAAATTATTTTTTTAATGTTTTAATACATGTTCTAAAGTCATTTGTCTGCATGACTTTAATTTTTTTTTGAAAAAATCAAAATGAAATTAAAACACCAAGAATGATTTCATTCGTATAAGGTGTACAAAAGAAAATCATCCTACAAATTACAAAGTTATAGTCTGTTGTCAAAGATATAATAATCCGAATAAAATAATAAGAGAAAAAAAAGCTAGTCCATAACACCCATACACAATAAAGGGTGCCGCCACCGGTCAGTATAACTAAAAGCGGAATGAAACATTTTAGCTTTCAATCAAGCAAAAGACAAAAATTTAACGCTCTCCAATAGATTTGCCAAATCCTTAGCAGTGTGAGAAAAAATTATGTTATTTCTTTCCTTCCAAACAACCCAACAGCCAGCGTGCCAGATCGCTTTGAGAAAAGAATGAGTAAACCGCGACAATCCGGCCATATTACCAAATTGATGTAGATGTTCGCGGACGGACTCTGGAGGTGTGAAGTCAATGTCAATCCACTGATAAATAAGGTGCCACAAACCACCGTAAAAATTGCATCGAAATAGTAGGTGACATGTGGTCTCCGGACAACCACACCCACCTGCACAAATAATGTCATCATGATAGGGGATTCTCCTACAAAGAAGGTTGTCTTTGGTGGGAAGTCTGTTACGAAGTAGTCTCCAAACGAAGATGGAAACCTTTAACGGAACATATTTCAACCAAGCAGCATAAAAAAGGCCAGTCTCTAGTAATGTGTCAGACTTTGTGAAATACTGATAGGTCCCTTTAACCGTATAACCGCTAGTAGGATCAAGAATCCACCGCCACCTGTCAAGAGAAGCATCCTGCAATACAACATTAGACAACAAGGACGAGCATTCCATAACAGAATCCTCTTTCCACGCCAAAAGACGCCTTCTCCACACCCAACCCCCACCGCCAACCCCCCACCCCCACCCAATTATCTGACCAAAAATAAGTGGTACTGGCTCCCCCAACCACCCTACGAACATTATCATCAAACTAACTCCCAACATCCAACCCCTCGCCCCTACGTAAACCGCTCAACATCCTCCACCAAACTGAACTGTTTCCACCCCCATCCTTCAACCGGTCTCCCTCCTCACCGTATCTTGCCTTTAAGACTCGAAACCATAATCCCTCATCAACCAGCATACGCCAACACCACTTCCCTAACAATGTTAAATTAAACCCCTTCAACCTCCTGACACCTAGCCCTCCCTCCTCCTTCGACAAACACACAGTGTCCCAGTTTACCCATGCAATTTTTCTAATATCCTCACCACCCTCCCAAAAAAAATTAAATAAAGATTCGATGGAAGAAATTATACCTGTGGGGGCCTTGAAGAAGGAAAGAAAGTAAACCGACAAAGAAGATAGGACAGACTTCAAAAGAATCAATCGACCACCAAACGAAAGAAATTTGTTCTTCCAATTCGACAATCTAGAGGTTATACTGTTCAAAATCGGTCTCCAAAAATCTAATTTCCGCGGATCCCCACCAATAGGCAACCCCAAGTATACAAATGGCAAGAGTCCAACTCGGCAGTTCAGAACCAGAGCAGCCTCGTACAACCAAGAATCGGAAACATTTACTCCTGTAATCAGACTTTTGTGGAAATTTACCTTTAATCCTAACACTTGTTCGAATAACAACAAAACAGCCCTCATAGAACGCACATTTAACCAACTCTTCTCTCCAATTATCAGAGTATCATCAGCGAACTCAAGGTGAGACAGACAAACAACATTATCGCGCCCCACCCTATATCCATTAAACATCCCAACTTCAATTACAAACAACATAATAACGTTAAACCCTTCAGCGGCCAACAAGAAAAGGAATGGAGAGAGAGGGTCACCCTGACGCAAACCGCGTTCCATAGGAAATTACTCTGTGGGGCTCCCATTAACCAACACTGAAGCCGTTGCTGTTCCGACACATTCCGAAATCCACTTCCTCCAAAGAGTTTAAAAAATAATACAAGAAAATGTTGACTACAATTTTTTTTTAGGGATGTTGACTACATGTCTACATTTTGAATAGAAATTTCTTTTTTGTTATAAGAGTAAATATTTTTTAAAATTTAAAATATATTATTAGCAATCTAAATATTTCACTTGGATTTTGTTAAAAAAATAATTGTATTTTAATTTGATTATATTTATTTAAAAATATTTGTACTTAGATAGAGTAATTAAAAAGTGACATTCTTAAATTTTATTGGTTTATTTTTATAAGTTTCAAAAAAATTGGAGAAAAATGTATTGATATATAATGAATACCTAAAAAAAGAATGAATTGTGTGAAATTTTAATTAGAATACTAAAAGTTTAGGGTGAAATTTTAAACATAAAAGAAGTTAATGGCCAAACTGAAATTTGCTGTAACAATCCCCATAGGAAACAAGCTGTAAAATTTTAAAGTTTGTGGAGATCACCAATTTGTATAAATTAAAAGTTGTAAGGACCATTTTGTAAAAAAATTCAATTAAATAGGGGATCATTTGTAAAATTTGGAAAATAGGTAGGAACTATATGAAATTTGAAACATATAAGCATCAATTTGCATAATTTGATTTTCTTTTATAAAGGATCAATTTGAGATCAACATTTTCAAGAGAAAGGAAGAAAGAAAGGAAGAAATTTTAAATTCTTAGCGGTCGTTCTAATATTGTGTTTCTGGTTCTATTTCAAAGTTAAATGTGAAAATCAAATATGTTCAGGTAAAATAGGGTTACATTCGTTTTTTCACGTGATTTGAAAACAATTTTCATTTAAAACTTAAAATGCCAAAAATAAACTTTTTGTTGGATGATTTTATTTGTAAGCTCACACTTTATATCACCGTGGCTCCCGTTTTCATTAAGAACGACCCCATACATTTCTATGTCTCGTTGTCTCTGTTTCATTGAGAGGCATTGTAGTTCCAATGCAACTTGTGGAAACTTTAGTTGTCGCGCTTCCTCTTAATGGGTGCAACTCTGACAACGATTTTATCATTTCAGTCGACTTTTCCTTTGTCCATGCTTGTGTGGTCGTTGATGTTCGTGTCCTTCGTCCCAGAGTTGGTTTTTCTCCGTCCAGTTAGACAATTCTTCTATTCATTTGATTTCATTGTCTTTGGTTTGATTATGTTATTTCTTGTTGGTTTCACTTGGTCTTAAGACATATCTTACATTATGAGGAACAAGCTATGTGAGGTGTTTTCGAATTTTAAATTTACATATGTGTGGTATGTTATGATTTTATAAAATACCGATCATTCAAATTATGATATTAGAGAAGTATAAGTCAACACAATAATTTAGGAAGAACATGTATTTTTATGATGATAAACTTTACATCATTTTTGGGGTCAAGCTTTGGTGCAAAAAAAGTCATTCAATAAGTACTGAAGTTAATGAATGACAAAATGACTTCGCTTAAGACGAACATATAACTACAAGAAAAAAGTTTGTTCTAATTATACATTTAAATATATATAATTTGCTAATGCTTTTAAAATTTTATGGGAGAAAATTTCTAAAGAAATGTATTTATTTCGGAGAAGATGAGCACCAATTGTATCCTCTAGAGAGGTACCTTGTGATGCTTACAAATAATTATGATTATGATTACTTGTAGGTAATCTTGTATTATACATTTGGATGTCCTTTTCACTCTTTTGGATTTTGTTAGTGACCTTTGAGTGGTGTATAGATCAAATCTTGAGTTTTATTCATCCAATCAATTTGATTCTTATACTCGTAAGTTAATGATAAATCTGAACTTTCCATGTTAAATTTTTCGCTTAACTTTTGCTTAGTTTTTTTTCTTTCCATAGCTTAATTTCCTAGAATCTATATCTACATTTCACATGAAGACATTGAGATTTGAGTCTGCCTTGATCTTGCTATACATTACATAATAAAATCGCCAATGCAAGACGGGTCTAAATGTAAACATACCATTATGGTAGCACTCACATACTACATGCTATTTAAGGGTTTTAAATCATATTCTTATGATTCATTCTCAAACTATTGCACCTCCGACATTCAAAACTCTATATTGTCCCCAAGAAAAATAAGGATTGTGTTAGACCAAATTTGGTTTAAAGAACAAAGCCCTTAATTTTTTATGATAATAAATCATATATGAAGCATTGTTTAAGAACAATTACGATTCTCAAATGTACATTTAAGTGTGCATGAAATTCTAAATACAAAAGAAGTTTTGTCTTTGGACCAAGTCAAAGCACTGGACAAGAAGTCAAAGCTTTGTACTACTGGCCGATCAACATTCTAGACAAAAAGTCAAAGCTTTGGACTTTGATGAGCTCTATGTCATAGATAAAGACAAGATTGTATCAAGAATAAGGTCAGCGTTGTGGTTCAAGTCTCTGGACTGAGATGCTATGTACAAACATCAACTTAAGGGTATGTTAATGGTGCATGCAACGACTCTTTGCTTAGATAGAAAATTTTATTCTGACTTATGCAAAGGACTAATATTCATTAAAAGCATTATTGATGTAAATGAATGACTGCATTTAATCAATGATATCTCAACAATCAATCAGACATTCAAAGACAAGGGATTCTCAACAAACAGTCTTCAGGTTCAACTTTATATAAAAGGCCATGTTTGTTTAAAGAAGGTTACAATGCTTGAGCAAATTCATTTACATACATACATAGTTTAACATATTCATATGTTATGGTAATTATATACGTACTTGTTAATAGTATATACCTTGTCAAGAAATAGTCAAAGAAAAATCATAAAAGTGATGCCCTTAAATGTATTATGCTTCATATCTTTTTCTATTCCTAGAGTTTGCGTAAAGAGAATCATATTTTGTAATACATTTTAGTATCATAGTGATTGATAATATCTCACAGGTCATAGATAAAGAGTTAGAACATCTTCAATGAGGGATCCTTAAGGGTTCCTTACTTAACAAGGACCACTCTCCGTTAAGGACCCCCCATTGGAGGAAGAAAAAATAAGTCCTTATTAAGCAACATACAACTATATAAGGACTCTCTCTCTCCTGGGCAAGTAACGGATCCCACATGTAAAAGAAATAATAAAATATATATTAGTTGATCCCACTTGCAAAAGAAGTAATAAATTATTTTTGTATAATGATGTAAAGTTAGTGAGACTTATTTAAGTACTTTTCATTGGAGTCCTTATTAATGTATTGTCTTTGAAGTCATTAAGTCTTTAATAAATACTTTCATTAAAAAATTATAAACAAGTGATGTGATGTGTTCACGTGAGGTCCATTTAATGAGTTCTTATGAGTGAACTACCATTGTAGATGCTCTTCTACAATTTTGTAGTGCATATTGTGGGCATGTGCCTGCACTATGTTTTTAAGATTTTTTTTTGCAAGGGTATAATATACTATATGTTAACATTTTGATCAACATGGCCCATACTCATCACATAATATAAACTCTACAAATTACTTATCCAACATGATATGTCTATTCAAAGAAAGAAAAAAAAGGTTAAATAATTGTTTAATAACTAGCGAATGTATTACTATCATTCATCACAAACATTTTTTCGCTATGATGCAAGAGTTTAGTTCCTTCCGTTATACTCCACTTATGTTGCTATAGAGTGGTATAAATGAGAAAACCATTTAAAATTTCAAAATACAATTAATCGTAGAAAACAATTATGATGTATTTTATAGTTTGAAAAATATAATAGTCTATATATAGTGTCCCTACTATTCAAAATTCATGAATCCGTCCTTATGTCCTTCTAAAATTTTGTGATAGATATATGAAAAATGCTAAAGAGTGCTCTTAGGACATTAATTAAGCGGACAAATTTAAAAATGTTGTATTGAAAAATATGAAAAATGATAGATTTAACTTTTGAAAAGTTAAAAAATTGCTAAATTCATTGTACACTTACCATTTTTAATTTTCGTGCTCTAAGAACACTGATTAACGTAATCTTGAATATATTTATCTGGAGTAATTACTTAATGTATGAATATTTAAGACTTTACTCATTATAACATGACTTACCCTATAGGATTATCGTCTCTCGTGCACTGAAAATAAGCTAGCTAGCTGTAAAAGAAATTGATAGATATCGTGTGTTGTGGTTACTGTGTCGTCAGTGTATCTTCTCATCACTGATTCTCTGACACATTACAGCTGCAAACTAACTTTTTCAAAATAACAAAAACCACAAAAACAAGTATTCTATTCTTGCACTTTTCTCAACTAATTTCCTTTTATGTTTTTTTCTTCTCATTTTTTGCCATATTATATTATTATTTAATTTTCTTCTAAATAGTTTTCTAAATACTATTCTATTCATTTTTCCTTTTTCGCAATTTTACAAAGTGTGACAGTGAAATCATTAATATAAAAAAATACTAATATGGAGTTTGTTAAAGCACTGAAACTTTACTATAAAAGTTGTAATTAAATAAATCCACATGCGGTACATGTCAAAGCACTAGAGACATTACTATAAAATAAAAATGTAAATGATACTTTTCTGTTTTATATTAAATGTCAATTTTGTGATATTTCTTGATTTTACATCATTTGCCATTTTAGACATTTTAGAAGATTTTTTTTAAGGAACATTTTAGATGATATTCATCGTGATATTTCTTGATTTTACATTATTCACCACTTTAGACAAGATATTCAATACAATTTTTTTTGAGAAATATTCAATACCGTTGTAAAAAATGCGTGTAATATCGTTAGTAAAATACTCCATAATTAAGTGGTTGTTTGATTTGGTGGTTAGAGCATAAATATCACTTCTCAATGTTCAACTATCGTGATTTTTATGTAAAAAAAAAACTACCGTGATTTTTGTGAAGCTCAAAATAGTGACTTTGGCCAAAACGTGCGTCTACGTTTGATGCGTCGCAGAAACAAACATAGCATAAAAGTGATCAAATGATTGACTTCAAGTGGTTAATTAATTCTATCAAAAAGCAAATGAATTGAAAAAATTCAAGTTTAATTTCGAGGTTAACAATTATTTTACAAATAGAAAATGAATAAAAGTTAATAATATACAATCATTTTTACATGATAAGTTTAATATAGTTTTTTTTTGTCAGTTTTTAAAAGTTTTAAATTTTTTATTTGCCATTTTTTCTTTGAGAGGATTTATTTGTCATTTATAAACAACTAGTATTGTAAAAGATACTCTTGACTTTTTTCACAAAGAAAAATACTCTTGACTATTTATTGCAAAAAAAAAAATACATAAAACAAAATCATAAATATTTCAATAAATTATAAAAATATTCAGTAAATCCTACCAAAAATAACAATATTTAGTCCCTAAAAAAACAATATTTACTTTTTATTATGTATGAACAATCTTAAAAGAACCAAACAAATCAACGTTAGATTAAGGATGACGAAAAAAATTCATACGTTATCATCTATTTTAACACGACAAATTAAAAATAAAAAACCTAACAACTAATCAAAATAAGAATTATCGTCAATGAACAACTTCAAAGTGTTACCATAATAAGAGAATCACCATCCACCACAGTATTGAAAAAACCTATATCACGAGCAAATTAAATTGTTAACTGAATTATAACATCTTAACCTAGTATTTTTGACAAATGAGAACCAAAATGATTGGGACAACAAAGAGGAATTACTTCGATTCAAACGTGATCAACTGAAGCTAAAACAAACTTAGCTAGAGAATGAGCAACACTGTTCAATATAAAACTTCAAAACATTACTGTATTAAGAGAATCACCCTCCACCATAATATGGTGAAATCCCTATCACGAGCAAATTGAATTGCTAATTGAAATTTAAGAGCTTCAATATCCTACTAGTTAATTTGAGATTATCAAGGAGATAAAATAATTATAGAGGCACCAAATTTTGTCTGAGGAATATCATCGATTGAAACGAAATCAAACAAAACTAAAACAAACTTAGCTAGAGGATGAGCAACAACATTACTAGGTTCTCTCACATGTGAAACTAAAAATGATGAAATTAAACAACTAATCAAAGTAATAATTATATCATGAGCAAATTGAATTACTAATCAAAATCCAAGTGCTTCATCGATGTCCAACTGGCTAATATAAGATAATAAGGGAGAAGAAATAATTATAGAGGCGCACAATTTTGTGTGAGGAATTTCCTCGATCCAAATAGAATCAACTGAAACTAAAACAAACTTAACAATGGTACCAACTCTTCGACAAGATAAAGTTGATCTATCCACTTTCTTAGCCAATTTTTTCATTTTTGCTATAGTAAAGAAAGATACAACTTGACTACTATATATGCTCGATCATCACGCCTACGAATCACCTTACGGTGAAACAGGGGAATGATCCTTGGGAGTCCAGTCCTCGTGAGAGAGATGGGAACAAATAGTTCGGTCAACCTCTTAGGGTGAGTAGAAGAAGAATAGTGCATCAAGCATGTATGTTGATGCGCCCGAAAACTTAGAAAGAAAATGTCTGTCTATATCATCTAAAAAGAAGTTTCATAAAATGGAATGAAGAAATCGGACGGGAGGTATTCCTCCCTTTGATATGTTTTTCCTAGCCTTGTTCAGTACCGCGCGAATGCAGAAAGTTTTCGATTAGATTTAGAATGAATTGATCCTCGATAAAAGGCTTGATTTTGTCCAGAAGCCGCTTTATACAAAGAATGCGACTATAAATAGATAAATTTATAACAAATAAGAGTCTCGGATTGGACCAACTTCTTATCTTAGCAACAAAAAGCGTATCGGTCTGGTGGGGGAATGACTGCTTAAGAAAGACATTTTTAGTAAAAACGTACTGATTTAGTAGATTATGTCATGACGCTGACTGAATCCAATCCATAAACCCGAAAACGAAACTAAGTTCGTTCCCTTTCGTCAAGTAGGTAAAGTAGGCATACAAACCCACTTTAGCTGTGCCTTAGACTATACTGGAATAAAGCTAAGAAGGAGGCAAAATGGATAAAGGATAGGGCGCGGTCTTGCTTGGCGCAAGGATCTGCTAATAAGGTCGTATCCATGGTCTTGACTCGCTCATACCTGGCCCACCTCTCTGAGAGGGACTTCCTTGCTATGCCACCATCCTATTAGTTAATTTATTTACCAGTCTGAGGATGCCATAAAAAAAAAAGGAATGACTGCTCAAGAAAGACATTTTTAGTAAAAACGAAAAAATAACAACTAATCAAAGTAAGAATTATCATCAATAAACGACTTTAAAACGTTACCACATTAAGAAAATCACCCTCAATGAGTAACGTCTGTGAAAAAAGAAAAACCGAAAAACATAGTTGTCGTTGATGTGACTTTCGTTCGTGATTCCGCAACACCATACTAGAGATATTATGAATTGCTAACCGAAATCCAAGAACTTCAATGATATCTACTTAGTTAATATGAGATGATATTGAAGTAAAAATTATTATTTTTTATGAATAAATGGTGAGGAAATAAAAAATAAAAGTAATAAAAAAATCATAAATCCTTGGAAAGTGGAAGATTTCAACACAAGAAGACATCTAGAGATTGGAATCGTCCATACAAGTCTCTCTCCTTTCTCTCTTTCTCTCTCCTCTGTCTATCTTTTTCCTCATTCCTTTACTTAATTCATAAATTCATTAATACATTAACATCATCACTCATCGTCATCAAAATTTTCAAGGTGGGTTTGGTTCATTTTTTTATCTACAATAATTTACTACAATAATAATTTATTATTTTATTTTATGGTGCATGATGAGTAAATAAAAACCATCATGTTCATGTTCATGGTGAATTTTAGTTCAACTTAGTAGCATAACAGGTGATTTTTGAATTTTTGATCTTGTTGATGATGTTGGATTTGGTGTTTTTTTTGTTGTCTTTTGAATTTTTTATTTATTTTTGCATCTGGGTCTAACTGAGTTGGTGTCAAATTGGTCTTTTTCATGTCAAAGTGTGTTACTTTGACTTTTGAGCACTTATTTGGTTGAGTGTGTTCTTGTTTTGCGTGTGTTTGGTTTGTGGGTACACATGGTTTTGCCAAAGTTTGTGCCTTTATGATAGATATTTGTGTTACAACTAAAGGGTTGTGATTTGTTTTTCTGTCTTTGTGTTCTTGTGATTGGAATTCAGTTTATATTTTTCAGGTTGAAATTTATGTTTTGGGTATGATTTGTTTTGTACTATGTTTTGGTTATTTGTTTTTCTGTTTTGTGTTTTTTGTGATTGGAATTCACTTTATGCTCTCTAAGGTTGACTGAAATTTATGTTTTGGTTGTGATTTGTTTTGTACTATGTTTTGATTTGTTGAGATTTATGGGGTTGTTGGTTTGGTTGTTATAGTTCAACTGAAGCTGAAATTTTGCTGTTGAATTTGTTTTTTTTTTTTTTTTTTGGGTTTTTGGGGTTTTTTTTTTTTTT
>Ga0099826_10001742_pt1 | contig 13429 bp, 4 predicted proteins | sample Mtrugardesep15_FD_76830 | JGI IMG/M metagenome (GOLD analysis project Ga0099826, IMG submission 76830) | Root nodule microbial communities of legume samples collected from California, USA - M. trunc garden sep15 | ecosystem: Host-associated > Plants > Roots > Nodule | place: USA: California... | reverse complement strand
CTTCTCAACAACCTGGTTATGGCTATGCGCAGCCTGGAGCATACCCTGGTCCAACACCCCAGTACAATGTGCCTCAGCAAGCTTATGCAGGTTATCCTCCCCATTCAGCTGGTGGATATTCTACCAATTGGGACCAGTCCACTGCAACTACACAGCAGTCTACCTATGATTATTATAATCAACAGCCTCAGCAACCGCAGAATCCTGGTGGTCCTGCACCTCCAGCTGATGGGACTGCTTACAATTACAGTCAACCACCTTCCGCTGGTTATAACCAACCAGGACAGGGATATTCTCAGGATGGCTATGGTGCATATCAACAACCACCACAATCAGGGTATGGTCAGCCAACATCATATGATCAGCAGCAAGGCTATGGCTCGGCCCCAAGCTATGGGTCAGCTCAAGAGGGCCAAACCACCACCAATTATGGAGCACAAGGGGATGCAACCCAAGTTCCACCTGTCCAACCTTCCCAACAAGGTTATGGTAGCAGCCAACAGCCTAGCCCAAATGCTGCTAACTATCCACCGCAAGGGGCTGCTCAGCCAAGTTATGGGGTACCACCAACCTCCCAAGCAGCATATGGCAGTCAACCTCAAACACAGTCTGGTTATGGACCATCTCAAACTCAGAAGCCAAGTGGTACTCCACCTGCATACGGACAATCACAGTCACCTAATGCTGCTGGAGGTTATGGTCAACCGGGGTATCCTCCTTCCCAGCCCCCTCCTTCTGGATATTCCCAACCAGAAGCAGGCTCTCAAAGAGCACCACCTTCTGGTTATGGCAGTGCCGTTCAACCAGGTTATGGTCCTCCATCATATGGTGCTCCTGCAGGCGGTCAACCTGGTTATGGTCAGGCACCACCATCGTACAGCAGTGGTTCCTATGGTGCTGGTTATCCTCAGGCCCCAGCATATTCTGCTGATGGTAATGCAAGTGGGAATGCCCGTGGTGGTAGCTATGATGGAGCACCTGCACAGGGAGCTCAGCAGGCCAGTGTTGCCAAGTCACCTCAGAGCTGATGTACTAGCATGTTAATTTCGTTCTGAACGGATGTTTTTACTTTAATTTTTGATGTATTAATGACTTGTCTACCCAGCTTTGCAACTTTGAGATTGAAGCATTCCCTGTGTTAAATTAGTTTATTTTTATCTCTTTATAAACTACTGAGTTTGCATGTAAACTTACTGAAGAAGATTTGGCGTACTTAAAAATGAAAAATGGAAAAAAATCTGATAGGAGGTTATTCTGCATACCTGGTTGTCGGAAATTGTCACACCAAAGTTCCTTCAAATGGATTTTAGATCCCAGATGCTCGCTCAAACTGTATTTTGGGGCATCAAACTTAGCAAGCTGTTAATTTTAAAAAAAAAACTTAGCAAGTTCTAATTCCAATGCGAATTTAGATTCAGATAGTGGGTTTATATGTGAATTCATTTTGGAATTTAATCGTAAATTCTAGTTGTGGTTTTTAATTTATCCTTAAATTGGCTTTTTTTTCAATATATGCTTTTGATAATCTAAATGAACATAAAGGTGATCCTAACGGCAAATGACAGAGTGATGTTAGTTTTCTGAATTAGGAGGTAAAATCCACAAATAAATGGAAACTAATCTCTTTGTTCCATAATAATCGTTGCACTTCCAATAAAATTATCATTTTCAACGTTAACTTAATTGAGTAAAATTATCATTTTCTTTTCTTAGTTATTTTCAAATGCAACAAAACAAACATGTGTAACCTCAATCCAAAATATTAAAAGCTTGTGTAACCTCAATCAAAAATGTAAGAAATAAGCATGACAACAAAATCCATCCTCTGGATATTCGTAAGGGAGATATACGCATCTGCCCCCAAACGGTTTGAATATAGATAATATTGATGTTCAACATTTAAGTATGTAAATATCATCTATACTTTTTGAGATATTTTTAAACTTTTAATCAGTGTAAACATTTCCTACCACAAATGGACAAGATTAACTAAAAAATGATGGAAATTAATTTATGGTAGTAGGTTATAGATTTGGTACTAGTTTTAGGTAGATTCAAGTTTGAAGATGAAAAATACAAAATTTATTAAAAAATAATTTCACTGCAAGTATGTGAATGGGACAGAATATCCGAACCTATCGAAGACAAAGACGCGGTTCAATTTATCATCCCATTATAAAATAAATAGGGTGACGAGTAAATATATAAAATTCGGAAACAAAGATGGGAATGTGAAGCTCCTCCCCGCTCCCTCTCATTTCAATGCCTAGTAAAAAGATGTTAGGAATAGAGCGCTTTGGATGACTTTTTGGGAATTAAGTTTACAATAATGCTAGATCAAGCGAATTATTCATCCAGAGTTTATTCCAAAAGCATTTCTATTGGTAGACCTACCTTGTTTTCCGCCCCATTCCTTTTGAAAACTGCCTCACGTGTTTTTACACCCAATATGAGTAATGACACGTTGCTTTCGTGAGTTCTCGAGATAGTTTTTGTCGCTGTGTATAGCAGTACTCTCCTTCTCATCCAGGGCAAATATCTCAGAGATTTACAAGCTAGAACTAACATGCAGGAAGCCAAATCTTTACCTTATCACATGGTAACGGGGTGTAAGCTATCTAAAACTAGCACATATACCTTCTTTGATCCTGCACTCTATAAGTATATTGTGGGGGCATTTCAATAAACTAGCCATCACCATACATAACATGTGTTTCTCTATCAAAAAGGTGTGTCAATTATAATACACCATCTGGATTCTCATTAGATTGTAGTGAAAAGAGTTATTACTATTATTATTTTTTATCTCAAAATGTATTATCACTTTAAGGACTAATTTAAAACCCATCCCACACCACACTCTAGAGTCTCTAGTGTAGCCTGTGTAACGACTTCTAACGGCCATAAACAAACTGTAACTAACTGATGAACATATGTGATGAGAGTTTATAAATAGACTGCTCACTGTTGTAAGCATTCAAGAAATTTAGCTAATAAAAAATCATAGCTTACTATTCTTAAATTCTCTCAACTATCTCTAACCGTAAATATTAAAATATACACTCAAGCAACTTTTTAATTATGAGGTGATCATGATTATATAATTCCAATCTTAATCACGCATACACGATTGTATGATCAAGAGTAACTCCTTTTATTTTTTGTGAAAATTATCTCATTTCATTCACACATAAAGGTGGTGATGTAAACATATATCGCATAGAGATGTATCTGCTAATAAAACATTTCTTATATGTGAGACTAGGAGAGTAAATTATGGTCATACAGCCATAGATAGACGACCAATATTAAAGTCATTTAGGCATCCCATAAAAACTTCAAAAAAGTCACATGATTTTATGTTTTGATTATGACTAATCAATCTTATCATATATTGATATAATGAATAAGATATTTTATTTTGTCAAAATATGATTTATTACTGAAAGAGAAGAAAGAATGGCAAAATCCCACTTCAGTCAATTTTTGAAAAAAATGGATAGTTTATTCAGGATATTGCTTTATGGACCCTCATTTTTGCTTTAAAACCCATCGATTTATTAGAATGTATTTTTGTCAAAAAAATATTCTTCAAACTTTTTTTTTACTCAAAATCCATCGAAAATTATCTTTCGATCAATTTTTTTCAAGGTTAAGCCACCTGGAGGGAGGGTACACGGAGTAATTGCCATTTATTCATGCGTAAAACAACCAAACCATCTTCAATATAGGAGGCCCAAATTAGGTATTTATCTTGTTGGCCCAAAAATAGGGTGTTTTTGGTAATTTGTCAACACAACAACATTAGGGTTTCCGCCTAAGTATATATATACCACATCTTTTGGCTTTGGCCACTCACTCTACTCTAACACAGATGCATAAAGCTTTACTCTTACACTTTCCTAACATAGCATCCTAAATCTTTATATTTCAATGTTTTATTGTTTTTCATGTAAGATTTGTTGTTGCTTTTGTTTTGTGTCTTTATCTTCCTCTATCTCAAATCTAAATATTAGAACGATGATAATATGAAAAATGAAAGGCTCTATTTTTTCGAGTCAACAGCAGGGGCTTATTTTTAATAGTCACCTGACTGCCGCTTAGAGCCTAAATTAAATTACCAGATGAAGATCCTTGAAACAAATTTCAATAGCTTCAAGACACAATTTCTGGTTAAATTCATTTTTATTATTGGCATTTAAGTCAGACACGGGTGCTTGTTGATTAATTTCAAAATAAGCTACCTTTTGCAGTGTGCCTATATACAAATTGGCTATTGATTCACGATTGGAGGAACCTTATCTTTTATGGTTCCCTTCAAATTTCAATCAGCTATATTTGTTTTGTTAAGAGTTGGATTTTTTTAATTTTTTAATTCTTGTTACACTGAATTTGTCTTTTGTTCGATCAACATGTAGATCTGTTTTATGCCTAAGAAAAAGATCGTAAACAAAGAACAAAGCATCATTATCTAATGTTCTATCTTCAGGAAAATAATATGTTGCATAAGTGACTCTGGCCTTGCTTGGTTAAACAACTTGTAACATAAGCACTTATGTTTTGTAAAAAAAAACATTTTATCTTTTTGTATAAGCTTTTTTATATTATAAAATAAGGTAATGTCGTTTTCATAAGCTATTTTTACAAGTGAAAAATAAAATAAATTTAAGTTGTTTTTATAAACTATCTCTAAAGATCTTTGAAATCAAGCTAAACAATGTCATAAGTTCTTCTAATTAGTCATACAAAATTTGTGTGTTTAAATAAACCGATGTAAATTGCACTTAACTTTTAAAATCGGTAGTTAATTGAGCTTCAACGAGGTTATATTAGGGAAAAAACATTTGGCTTCAACGAGGTTTTAAATTACATTCACCTCTAGTCTTTTTCAATAACACCAACATCCCCTCTAGTTTTAAATTAAACACTAACAACCCTTAATTTTTATTTATAGTTACAGGCACCTCCCCTATCATGTAACACTGTTAGTGCTCTGTTAACTAATCTCGACGATTTGAATTAACACAACATTCGTTCTTTCTGCTTTTCATACAGCTACAAGGCAATAATGGCCAAACAATTGCTAACTAATTGAATGATTAGAAATATACCTTACCTTCTGACACAGTTGAGGGGTGAAGTTTGAAAATAAAAAAATGGATGACCAGATTCAAGAGAAAGAGGAATCAATACAGTAATTGAAGAAATACCGCCAAATTGATTGAAAATCTTAACTCATTAGTAATATAGTCCCTCTGTCCCAATATTATAAACACCTTTTGCATCTTTCACATTTTTTAGATATAGGGACGGAGGAAGCATATTGCTGTGAAAATCCTAGAAGAAAAAAGGTTGGAATTGATGGTAAGTGGGAAATTGATGTGAATTGAAACGTTTTACCTCTAGTTAGATTTACGGACGGATGAAGTATAGTGCAGAGATGGTGTGATGACTGATGAACAATGGTGGGCGATAAGGGAAAGAGCTTAATCTCTTAATAAAATTTTGTAGTGGTAGCCAAATGGTCATTAATCTTGAGGGAGAAGCAACGGTGTTAGATAACAAAGGAGGTCATTGTTTAATTAAAAACTAGAGGGGTTGTTGGTGTTATTTAAGAAAACCTTAAGGGAGGTTAGTGAACTTTTTTTAATTATAACTAATCACTCAATCACATGTCCAATAAAATTACACGATAAAATGACATTTTCCCATACAAGGGAAAATATTTTATTGATCAACCCTATATGCAATATAAAGTATATTGAGTAATGTGGGGTGATAGTATTTAGTCCACGTTATCCATTATACTTCAAAAACATTTAGTATGAGTCATAAATACTTTTCCAACATGGAAGTTTTGGTTTATCCACGTGTAATTAGTTAGAATTAACTTATTTTATTCCCCTGTTAATTTGACCTTTATACTTGTTTTTCTATCCTTGTATTTTACGTTAACTAGTAAAGAGACACGCACATTTGCACGGGTCGAAGAGAATTTCGAAAATTATTGTTGGAAACAACATAAAAGAAAATAAATTGAACGAAATCGAATTCATACAAATAACTTGGTCATAGATAATTTGCATAGAAAATATTTATATTCAACAAACTATAAGTTTTCAAAAACTTCTTTGAAAACACCATTGGTGGTAAACTTCAATGCTTAATTTTCGTTGTCATGAATTACTATCTTAAGGACTTATTTTGCTCTTTGCCGTTGATATTGCCACATACAATTGACCATGACTAAATAGACTCCGAGGAAGATATAATCCAACATAATCAAGTTATTGTCCTTGAGATTTGTTGATTGTCATTACATTACATAACAACCAATAATTGGAAATTGTCTTCTAGATAGTTTGAATGGCCATGAAGATTGTGTAGGAGTTATCTCCATTCTGGAGATATATACAATTCCTCCAATGTTCTCACCTCGAATAACCTTTGCTTCAATAACATGTTTGTTAATCTTATTACTATAAGTCTTGTTCTATTAGACAAATCTTCTTATTGGTCAATATTTTTGAGTAGAATCATAGTGTCCCAGTGTTGAGTTTTATTTTTATGGTTAGGCATCCTTAAAGTTGTGAGTTTTTCTATCCTTGTTTTTTAACGTTAATAACCTTCATTTGTCAGTAACATGGACCAAACACTATTCTTCCACAACAATGCCTAAGAAGCATCTTCTTTGAGATCTTGGTTTCATCTTGCACAACTCAGTATCAAAATGTGTTGTAATTTTATTTCTTAGGTTCTATTATCTATTATAATAAATTTGCTAAATATTGTCAATAATATCATTACTGTTTTTGAAAGAATTAACATCACTAAATATTATTGCTAAATATTTCTTAGTTCTATTATCACTAAATAATATTATTAATAATGTCGAGAATGATGCCAAGACATCGTGACAACACAGATATCAAATAAACACTTAAAGATAAATGTTAAAAGTAAATGGCACAAGTTATTTGTTCACCTAGTTCGGTGCAACGTCACCTACATTTGTGGGCTACCAAGCCAAGAAGAAAATTCACTATAATAGTTTTAGTTTGAAGCCTGCATAAATCACCTCTGGTTCACTAGCTTCACACTTAATCACTACCCATGATATTTCTATCTAAGACACTCTTAGATATGAGACACTTCTCACTTCCCTTCAATCACTCATCAGTGATAATAGAAAATACAATAGAAATGAAGAACACACTCCGTGAAATAAAATTCACTCTTGCTTAAACGCTTACGAGTGATTCACAACTTACAACTCAACTACAAGTCCAACTCAAGAATCAAGCTGACACGAGAGTGGCTCACAAACAACAATGGAAAGACTAAAACCCTAAATGAATCTTTTGCAAATGATGACTTCAGTAGTTCTTTAGGTTTTGAGTCTTCTAATATATAGCTTGAATACATAATCAGCTTGATGAGCAAATCAGGCTAAACACACAGTTGATCCAATACAATCTTCAACACAATATTCTAGAAACATATATATTGTTTTCTTAAATGTTACAACATCACACTTAAGAAACACGACAAAGCTAAACTGTTTATCACTGCTCCAAGAAAACACAAGCTTCTTGGTCAACACTCCACGTGAATCAAATCTTCATAGAATCTTTTGTGATCTCACGTTTAAAACAAATCTCTAAAAAAGTTAAACAAGGTACGCTGTGATGTCGTACCAACATGTCAAAACATCTTGTCCAACATCTTACTAGAACACTTATTTTAACATCTTGCGGTTAATTACAGTCTACAAACCTAACACTAATATTGTTATTTTATTTATCATCAAATGAAATGGAGTACATGTTTTTTTTTTCTTCTCGAAAATTAACATGGTTGGTAAAGATATTAAAATATATTATTTTTATCATTATAAATATTTCTTATCTTCTTTTCTTCAAAAAAAAAAAATCTTCTCCCGTCATCACAAATCACAGTCATTTTTCCTCACTAATACATTTCTTTTCTAGTATCTCTTGCATATGTCTTCTCCTTTGCTAAAATCCACCGTTCACTTATTAATGGATAAGCCCGTTTGAAATGTTATTAAGTCTACAAATGACATTAATTTTGTTGAAAAGTCATCTCAATCATATTTTTCGTTTATCAAACGAACCTACTCGAAAGGTGACTCATATTTATTACGGAGAGTTCCTTATCTCCTTAACATATGATAAAGATTTTGACTACTATCTTAAATATAAATTCCATGAGACTAACATGGATGTACAAGAAATGTATGTGAAACAAGAGTTTGAATTAGAACCACTTTATTTGTATGTTACGTCTGACTAGATTATGACAAGTCTCTACCGTTAGTTAATATAAATTACTCCGAAGGTGAGTTATGTTGGTTGACAAATATTTTTATGATTTTAGTTGATATATTATGTTTAGAACATAACATTGTTGATAAAAAAACTAACGAAATTTAAATATCATTTAAACTATAATTCTAGAGAATTTTATTTACAAAAATAAATTATTATAACAACACAAGTTGGACCGATTATATAAACATGAGTTATGTTTTTTTGTACAACCAGAACTGGGGACATTCGGTGCAGAACCGTACATCATTCTCTCTTTAAGAAAGGTGCATACAAATCGAGATCGGTTAATAAAATATTAAAAAATATATTTATTTATTTTTGAAGGGAAAAATATTAAAAAATATTATTGGTTGTTCAAATTGGTTGATCACATATCATTCCTCGTAAACATCCAGTACAAGGTTCGACTTAGTAGAATAAATATTACATATTTTCACTCTTGCACAACACATTTGAGTTTTGACCGCATACTATCACGAATCTTGGGTTGAGTATAGTAAATTTGGAATTTGAATTCTCTTCATTGAGAATTATCTCAAGTGGAATCTCAACTATTAAATACGAGAGAAAAAGTGAGAATTAAATTATAAGAATTCTCTCAAGTGGAATCTCAACCATTAAATATGAGAGAAAAAGTGAGAATTAAATTACAAAGAAAAATGATTGTAGCATTTTAATGATAGATATTGAAATTGGAGAAAGGTTGAGAGAATTTTCAATAGAGAAAATTTAAATCCGTAGAAACTTGCACATGTATGTTAATAAGTTCAAAATAGTAACTTTGTATTTGAACTTTGCATTTTATATTAAACGAGGTATGCTATTTTGCTTGGGGATAAATCTAATGGTGAAGAATTATTCTTGCGTTTTGTTAAACCGTGATTCGTAACAAGAAGCATTTTTCATATTAAATAGATAATATTTTAATAAGTTTCTCTATTAAATTAATAGTTAAATATCATTTGGGGTTGACCTCGTGGTTGACTTGAGATTTTGGAGTTTCCTTCTCTCAAGGTCTCAGGTACAATTCCTTTAGTGCCAATTTCGGTAGGTAAGTCTATACAGAACTTTGGTTTAACTTTAAATCGGGTCTCGCAAGTGGAAGATGCGATTGGTCCTTCCGATTAATCGATTCTTTGATCGAATACCGGTTTTAAAAAAAAAACTAAATCTTGTCAACAAAAAAAAACTAAACAGTCTCTCTATTTAACTTGTATCAAACTCAGAAACCCATCAACGTTCATCCCTTCATCACCTTCTTCAGCCCCACCAATCACTCCATCATCATCCCTTCTCCAGGGACAAAGTTTGAGGAGTAGGAGGGTGAATTTTCAGAATGTAGTTGAAATTGTTGAGCAGCAATGAATCGACTCAAACTTGTAAAGAACTTTCCGAAGAAATATTTGTGAATTGGAAGAGTAAACATAGGAATTACAGAGCAAGTAGTTTAATTACGATTTGTAACATCAATAACGTTCGACTTGTAATTTTTTGGATTTTATTTTGTTCAAAGCATCAATGAAGTGTAAACTTGTTTTTTATATTTCATTGAATTTGCCCACTTATGTGTTGCATATGCTTATTGTACTTGAAAATATTTGTCAGTATAAGTAAGTACCTAAGGAAGGAGCACAAATTTAATTTTTCTCATATCGGTGATCTAACTGGCTTATTTTAATGTTTTTAAAAATCGTACTTTGTAAATGAGTTTCAAGGACCCTTTGTCTTAATATATTTGCTTATTTTCACTATATAAATCAAATAATTTGCTAACAAGATAAAAATATGGTGAACAAAATTTTATTGTTGTTTTCTAATGACAAAGGTAATTGTTATTTATTTATTTATTTATTTTAGTGAGAGAGTAAACTAAGAGAGTTAAACCTATGATCTATTTATCATTCCAATCATCATGTTTCTCGGTCCGAACCACCTTTCTCATGTCTACCGGTCTATCTACTCGCCATATCAACTAACAAATCATCAATTAACGTCCTAATTTAACATTGGGGGTTACCCTGACTAACGAAATACATAATGGGGGATTGATATATTTTAAACTCAATCATAAGCTACTATGGTAGCGAGGTACACATTTAGAGATCAAAATGACTATTTGCCTATTTCACAACATTAGTATAAGATGTCTTTCAATAAAAAAACATTAGCAGAACACATTTTATTATATTTTATATTATTGTTCTCTTTGAATGTTAACATAACAAATAAAAAAACACAAAATTTATGTTGTGTAAATCATTAAACAATATACAAAATACTGCAAACACGTTATATTCTGACTCAGATCCATGTTATGCACTTGGATCCATATTGAATACAGATAGGTATTCATATAGTCACGCAAATTGTGACTATTTGATCAAGATCAAACGGCTGAAGTTTTAAGTTTGAATCAATTTAATAGACAAATAAAATTTGCTTATCGTAAGCCTTTCAATGTTAATCATACTGTCTGAATTGTTTGACTTTAAATTTTTCTACTTAATAGAATCTGAATCCCTTATATTATGTGTGTGGTGTCCTTTAAAAGATAAGGACATGATGTTGAAATTAATATTTTGATAGTGTGTCAATGCTTCATCATCAAATAAGGACTAGTTATTAATATAATAATTATGAACTATAGTTTTAAAATATGAAAGTCATACACCTTTGGTGATTGCTATGGAAGAATACATCCCAAATGTCCCTTAAAGCCATAATTGGGACAACCCAATTGAACAACTAACCATTAAAAAAGTCAATTATTTGATATAAGTATAGCTTAAGCTATCATATAAGGACATTAATTTATAACAATTATTTGCTATATATTAGGGTCCTCAAAGGCCTAATAAGGACTTAAAATTATTAAAAATAATAATTGCATAACAAGTAGAATGGGTATCTGCATATCCGTTGCATCTTCAGAGATTCATGGAATCCCTCAAGTTCATGATGAGAATGTCATGATATTTGAAGCAGGCAAGGTCCAACGTGAGACTAGACTTTGTTCTGTTTACTCTAAACAAGGTACTAAAGGTCTCAACCAAGATGCTGCCTCTCTTCACCAGGTTTGTCTCTCAATCATGAATAACCTTTAAATAATTTGCATGGCCACTAGGTTTTTAATTCTCTCACGGTTGTAGTCGAGTTGTGATCTTTGATATTAAGGAAAATTACGATAAAATGCGACTAATGTTGCGAGCATTTTTTAAAACTAAGTTGTGCAGCAATTGAAGATAATTTTGCATGGCTACACTATGAGGTTTTAAATTGCAATCACATCGTATTGTGATCTTTAATATTAAGGAAAATCGTGATCAAATGTATTTGATATTGTGTTGTGTCAATTAAGAAAAATCGTGATCTATGTATCACAACACAAAAACAAAAAAAACAAAAAAATTTTGATGGTGCGACTCATATTGAAGTTGTGAGCCTTTTTTTTAAAACTGTAGTAATTTAAGATATCATGATTATGGTAATCACGATCAAATGTAGCCGATTTCTTGCTTGAATCGCGTTGGACTAAAGAGACATCAAAAACCTTAATATCTTGACTAGATTGCAATTGTGAACCTTTTTATAAAGTCATGTACTTTTGTAACTATGATCTATCTAGCATATAAAATTACTAAAATCTTATATCTCCTTTTTGTTTCTTTTTCCTTAAAAGGATTATGGGATGAAAGATGGAGCATTTTGTGGTGTTTATGATGGACATGGAAAGAATGGACATTTAGTGAGCAAAATAGTAAACAATACTTTACCTTCTCTCATATTGAGCCAAAAGAAAGCTCTTGAGGAGATTGATACAACAAAAAATGGTGTAAACAACAAACAAAACAAATTTTCAAACAACTATCTAAGATGGAAAGAAGCTATTCTTGGAGCTTTCAATGTGATGGATGAGGAGGTGAAAAAACAAGAGAATCTAGATTGTTCTTGTAGTGGAACTACTGCTGTAGTTGTCATAAGACAGGTAAATAAACTTTGATATATAGATTTAGCAATTTATTTTTTATTTTTGTTAAGAAAAATATGATAACAAGAACAATAAACACAGGTTGAAGGTCTTGTCATAGTTAACCTTGGTGACTCAAGAGCAATATTAGGAACAATCCAAGATGAAAAACTCAAAGCTATTCAATTGACCACTGATTTGAAACCTGGATTGCCTTGTAAGATTCTTCTCATAAACTACCATGCAGCTTCTTTTCAAGTATCTTTTCAATTATTGGTTTGACGGAATATTTTATATTTTTATTATTTATTATTTTCACGTTTGATTACAAAATTATCATTTTATTTGACTATGTTTTGTGTTTTCAAAGATTACTATAATAAAGAAGTAAAATGCTGTCTTTCTCTTTTTTAAAATGCCGATGTCTTCAAGGTCTATTTTTTTGTTCCATACACACCACCTTAGTTTAACGGTTATATGAAAAACAAGTGTTTAAAATATGAGATTATTTCAAATAAGAAGACTTCTAGATAGGTGGATCATTTTCTAAAAAAATAAAGATAGGTTGATCATGAATTTCAATTGATTTTTACCGACGTATTTTAATCCAAATATAATAATATTGTAAAATGAATTAAATATTTTGAATTTGAATCTATGTATATTAACCTTAAACGTCAATAATAACACATGTTACAAATTTAATTATGAGAAATGCTATTTCTTGCGAAAAAGTTTTCACAAAAACATCACAATAGACCGGTGAAACCGCGGCATCCTTTCCTGCTTAATATGAATATGACACTCATAATTGATTCGATTTTTTCGTTGGAAATAGCAACGCTCTTTAATTATTTGTATCTAAACTAAATTGGTATGCAGGCGAAGCAAAGAGAATAAGGAGTTGCAACGGTTGTGTTTATGCGTTAAAGGAAGAGCCACATGTTCAACGAGTATGGTTGCCCAATGAGAACTATCCTGGCCTAGCCATGTCTCGAGCTTTCGGGGATTTCATACTCAAAGACCATGGTGTTATTGCTACACCAGATATTTGGTATCACCGTTTAACATCAAGTGACCAATTTATTGTTCTTGCAAGTGATGGGGT